>Ga0272449_1000061_pt1 | contig 142582 bp, 159 predicted proteins | sample YNPCB0241_FD_198679 | JGI IMG/M metagenome (GOLD analysis project Ga0272449, IMG submission 198679) | Hot spring sediment microbial communities from Yellowstone National Park, WY, United States - YNP-CB-024-1 | ecosystem: Environmental > Aquatic > Thermal springs > Hot (42-90C) > Sediment...
TCCTAGTCAACATCGGGAGGGCCCAGATAGTCGTGAAAGAAGACCTCATCAGGTTCCTGAGAGAGAACCCCGCCTTTATCTACGCCACGGACGTCTGGTGGAACCAACAAGAGATGCAGCGCGACATGGACCTGGTAACCATGCCCAACGTCGTCTCTACCCCCTGGGTTGCAGGCGCGGCCAGCTCCCGAGAGGTCTACGAAGAGATGCTGAAGGCCGCCGTAGAGAACGTCCTACGATACTTGAGGGGAGAAAGGGTCCTCAACATCGTCAGGCACGAAGACTACAAGTAATGCCACCTATCCTGGAGATATCAGCCCAAGGGAAGGATACTTCGAGAGGAACTGGAGTATGAGGACCTTATACGTGTAGAACTCCCCCCGCTCCGTCTGGCGAGGCACCACTATCCCGAGAAGGGAGCTAAAGGCGCGTGCCTCATCACGCTGTCTAAGAAGATAGAGGTCGCTCTCCCCCTCCCTCACAAAGACCAGCGGAAAGACCCTGGCCTCCCAAAGCTCCCGCGGCAGACGTTGCGCGGCCTCCTCGATATCAGCCCTGCTGAAAAAGTGTCTCGAGCCTCCAAGCGTCTCTACGGAGAGATCTCTTCTCTCGAGGAGCTCGCGAAGCGACACACGCCTAGCCGGAGCCATGCTTCTGAAGACCTTGAGCTGATGCGCGAACCAATCCTCATCCCTCCCCCACCCCTCACCCACGCCCATCCTTCTGTTGCTAGAAGCATCTCGAGGCTCTCTTAAATATAGCCCCTATAAGTCCGCTGCTTCGGGGGGCTACACTCACCGTGGTTTTAGGCGCCCCGGTTAATATGCAGATACCTTAGCCTGCTTCAAGAAGACTCTCTACAACTGAAACGATGGATGTTACTCCGGATGGTCAGAGCATCTCTCTAAACACTGCTAATCATTTATAAACTGTCGAGTTAATCAAGGAATCGTGAGCAAGAGAGTAAGGGTCGCGGTAGCCGGCGCCGGCAGGGCGGGAGAGGTACACGCGTTGAACCTCGCGAACAGAGTCACGATCGCTGAGCTCGTAGCAATCATCGACCAAGACCTGAACCTGGCGAATCAGCTTGCACAAAAAGTCGGTGGTGTACGCTCCTACCAGTCCCTGAGCGACGCGTTGAAGAATGAGAAATTTGAAGCTTTGTTCATAACTACGCCCACACCCACCCACGCCCCTTTGACCATCGAGGCGGCGGAGAATGGCGTACACGTTTTTTGCGAGAAACCGATGGCTTTAAACTTGGAAGAAGCCGACAAAATGATCGAAAAAGCTAGACTACATGGTGTGAAGCTCCAGATCGGCTTTATGAGGCGATTTGATCCCGAGCTCAGGAGAGTGAAAACGAAAGTTGTTGAAGGCGCTATAGGGCGTCCAATACTCCTGAAGAGTCTAACCCGCGGGCCGGGACTTCCTCCCCCTTGGGCACTTGACCCAAGGACAGGCATCGGAATGGTGGCGGAGGTTAACAGCCACGATTTCGACACAGCAAGATGGTTAATGGGGAGTGAAGCGAGAAGTGTACTCGCGGAGGGTGAGGCCTTGATAAATCCCGGTCTTAAGGAAAAATACGCCGAGTACCACGATGTCTACGTCAGTGTGCTTAGTTTCGAGAACGACGGGATAGGCATCATAGACGGCGCATGCCCCGTGGGATACGGCTATGATGCTAGAGTAGAGATCCTAGGCACGGATGGGTTGATAGTTGTAGGCGACATTAGAGGATCAAGCATGGTACTCTACAAGAGCGATAAAAAGGCTGTGACTGAAACATTCCCGAGTTGGAGAAACAGATTCTATGAAGCATACATAGCCGAGGCGGAGAGCTTCCTGAACGCGATAGCATATGATAAAAAACCTGAAGTGAGCGGTGAAGACGGTAGAAAGGCTTTGGAGCTAGTCCTCGCTACCATCGAATCCATGAAAACGCATAGACCTGTAAATCTTCCGCTCAAGTAGACGATAATATCTTCAGTAGTACCCACCAACAACCACCACCTCGCCCGTAATGTACGAAGCATCGTCGGATGCAAGGAACAAAATGACGCTTGCTACCTCCTCAGGCCTACCGAGCCGGCCAAACAGATATCTCCCAAGCTTGCTTCTTATCTCCTCCTCACTCCTATATTCTCTGAACATCTGGGTATCTATAGCCCGCGGAGCCACAGCGTTCACTCTGATACTATATGGCTTCAAATCCTCTGCCAAAGATTTCGTGAAACCTATGAGTCCCGCTTTAGATGTCGCATAAGCTATTATTCTGTCACCACCCCTTACACCCACTATCGATGAAACATTCACAATTGCTCCAGACATTCTTTTGATCATGTGGGGGATGACGTGTTTAGCGCAGAGAAAGGCAGACCTAAGGTTAACCTTCATAACCCTATCCCAGACATCAACATCCGTGTCCAATATAGTACCCAGGGCTTGGGTGGCTGCGTTGTTAACGAGAACATCAACGTAGCCATATTTTTCTATCACTCTATCGACCATGCTCCTCACCTCGTCCGACTCTGAAACATCGGCTTGAATGAATAATGCAGAATCTCTGCGTATCTCGGAATTTATGTATTGTTCTAGCTCAACCCCCTCTTTTCCAAGAATATCCACAGCGACAACGTTAGCCCCCTCTCGGGCGAAAAGGATTGAAGTGGCCCTACCAACCCCCCTCGCAGCACCAGTTATAATCACCACCTTTCCACTAAACCTATTCATGAAAATCTAATGGATCGCGACGGAACTAATATTTAACCCTCATTTAAATAGAAACAAATACGAACAGTGGCGTGATCTGTTCTGTTTGTGACTAACGTGCTTCAAAGTTTAATAAGAAGATTCTGAGTACCATATGTGGTGCCACACCTATGGCACTGTATTCGAAGTATGAAATTGTTGCTAAAGTTGTTGAAATCGGATTGATCCCAATGTTCTATCACAGTGATTTAGAAATCGCTAAAAAAGTCTCTGGAACCGTTGTCGAGGCAGGATCAAAACTCTTGGAGTTTACAAACAGAGGACACAGGGCCTTTATGGTTTTCTCCGAGCTGAGTAAATGGCGTGAGAACGAGGGGCTCGACCTAGTTTTAGGGGCGGGGACAGTACTTGAGCCGGCGACAGCAGCTCTTTACATAAATCTAGGTGCCGATTTTATAGTCGGACCCAACTTTAGTTTAGAGGTTGCAAAATTATGTAACAAGAGAGGAGTTGTATATATCCCGGGCTGTAGCACAATAACAGAGATATCCCAAGCGGAAGAATATGGTGCGGAGCTGTTCAAAATATTTCCTGCAGAAGTTTTAACACCCAAATTTGTCAGGAACATTTTAGCTCCCTGTCCATGGCTGAAACTCATTCCCTCTGGCGGTTTAACACCCTCGAAGGAAGTTATTGATGAATGGATCGGTGCAGGTGTAGTAGCTCTGAACATGGGCACATCACTACTAAGACCAGACCTGATAAATGCTGGTGACTACGCGAGTCTCAGGAGGAGAGTTGAGCAGTGCCTCCAACACATAAGAGAGGCCAAGTCTATAGCTAAAAAGTAGACGGGGAAGACCATTGGGGTATAGAATCCTTATAACTCCACGCTCTTATGGTGTGCATTATCTCGACCAGCTTGAGAGGCTGGAAAAACTCGGCGAGGTTACTCGGGCTAAGAACCCGCCTTTAAAGGCGGATACACTGGCACAAATAATCCATGAATATGACGCAATAGTAGCAGGTCTGGATGAGTATACGGCGTCAGTTTTGGAGAAGGCCGAAAAGTTACGGATCTTGGCAAGATACGGTGTGGGCCTAAACAATGTTGATTTAAAAAAGGCGACCGAGTTAGGGATTATCGTAACGTACACTCCAAGCGCCAACGCGATCTCAGTAGCGGAGCACACTCTCGCGCTTATCCTATCCCTAGTAAAAAACATCGTACATTCAAATGAGAGTGTTAAACGGGGCGAATGGGCCGGACAAAGGGAGCTTAACAGTGAGCTTCACGGGAAGGTTTTAGGCATCATAGGGTTGGGAAAAATAGGCGGTATGGTCGCCCAAATAGTAAAGGCATTAGGGATGACGGTGATTGCCTATGATCCATATCTAAAGAGAGAGGACGCTGAAAGATTAGGCGTCGAACTGCTACCTCTTGAAAAGCTTCTCCAAAGCTCCGACATAGTCTCAATCCATGCGCCGTACTCCCACGAAACTCACCACATGATCGGAGAGAGGGAACTGAGTATGATGAAAAAAGACGCCTACATTATTAATACGGCTAGGGGCGGATTGATAGATGAAAAAGCTCTTATCGACGCTCTCAAGAAAAGAATTATCGCAGGCGCAGCTTTAGACGTATTCGAGATGGAACCTCCTCCCCCAAACTATGAATTGATAAAAATGGATAACGTGCTTGTGACGCCTCACTCGGCAGCCCACACTCGAGAAGCAGTTAGAAGAATGACAGAAATGGTTACAGGGGATGTTGAGGCCGTGTTGCGTGGCGAGAAACCAAAGTATGCGGCGAACCCTGAGGTGCTTTACAGAGATAATCTCAGGGTTAAGTTCCGTTAATTGCTGGCTCTACTTGACTATCTTTATCTTACGCCTGTCTATGGTTAGGATAGCCATCAAGATTGCGATAACCCCAAAAACGATCATACGGATGTTGAGGTCAATTGCTATCATGCTTAACCCGGAATCTAGCCACCTGATTATCAACACGCCTAAAAGTGTCCTATGTACTCCTCCCACACCACCAGTAAGCGCTGTACCACCCACTACGACGCTCGCAAAAAGGGGAATAGTGTCTAGCACTCCGACCTGCATGTGTGCGCCCTGGATCTGCGAGGCATAAAATATGCCGGCAAGCCCGGCGAATAGTGCGCACAACATGAAGACCGAGGTCCTGACTAGCCGAATGTTAATGCCTGCTAGACGTGCAGCCTCTAGGTTGCTTCCTACTGCGTATATCTTTCTACCGTAGGGGGTGGCAAGCACGAAAAAGACGCAAAGCGCCCAGATTGCAATAGAAAAGTAGAATATTGAGGGTAGAGGCCCAACCATGCTCGTGGATATCGCACGGAACGCAGGATCGGTGATTATTCTTGTGTATCCGCCTGAGATGATTTGGGCAGACCCCTCCGCAAGCATGGAGGTCGCTAGCGTAGCCATGAAGGAGGGTATGTTGAATTTGCTGAGTAGCAGTCCGTTGACGAATCCGAAAACTAGGCTCACGGATAACGCTGCAGGGATTGATAAAAAGCCAATTGATGGGTAGAGAACCGCGAATATAATAGCGGTTAACTTCAATACGCTGGGAACCGAGAAGTCGAAGGACCCCATCAATATAACAAGAGTCAGGCCGCATGCAGCAACCAAGAAAAAGGACATGCCGTAGACAAGAGTAACTACGCTGTCCCAGCTAGCTAAGAAAAAAGGATTAGCAAGCCTCAGAGACGCTATTAAGAGAATTAGGCCAGTTATCGGTATTATCGTGTTGAGGTTTCTATGTATCTGTTCACGCGTGAGCCAGTTCCCTCCCATCTCCCCCCCACCTCTTAAGCAATTAACGCCCCTTTTAGAGCTTTAGAGGCTATAATAACTGCGCCCAACAGCAATGTACCGATATAGAGCTTCAAGTGGTTGGGGTCTACTCCCGGTAGAAGGAACAGGCCATTAAAAATCAAAACATAGATCATGGCGCCTAGAAGAGTTCGGTGTGGGCCCCCCAGCCCCCCTGCGAGAGGAGTCCCACCTAGCACTATAGCGGCAAGACCCCTGATAAGTTCGCTAGGATCAAAGTCCACCCTTGTTTGATTACCGAGATGAACGAAGATAGCTATTGACCCGAGTCCTGCCAGCAGCCCGCTTATCATGAAAGCTAGAACCTTATATCTCTCAACATTTATGCCGGCTAATCTTGCCCCTTCTTCGTTCGACCCAATTGCACAAATATATGTGCCTATTTTTGTAAAAAACATAAAGAAAATGGCTAACGTGATAGTAGGTAGAGCGAGGAGAAACGGTGAAGGGATGTATGGAACGGGTGACGCACGTAAGAAGTCGTATGCAGGAACTGTTAGTGTTAAGACGCCAGATATGTTCCTCACATATGTCGTTAAGAAGGCAAGGAGGGCGGTCATAGCGAGTGTCAAGATAAAGGAGGGAACTTTTGCCTTAACATGAACAACGCCGTTAAACAAACCAATTAGGAGACCAAAGAGAGGGTATAGAAAGATCGAGTAGAGTCCTAAGTAAGGATATGCAAGCCACACTAAGGCCCCACCGAACATCCAAATACCCATATACGATAAATCAATAGATCCTAAAAGAATAACAAAAGTGGGTCCTACGGCAAGCATGGAAGTCACTGCGAAATTTCTCAGTATCGCCACCAGATTACTGGTCGATAAGAACTTATCTGGAACGATAGCCGAGAAAATCAATATCAACCCCATAATAGCCCATAAAGCAGGATTCCCCCTTAATAACCTCCATGTATAATTAAAAACAAGAAAAGTTTGCTGCACCTTAAAATTTCTGCTCACGACTCCATCACCTTCCTAAACTCTTCATTTGTATAAACCTTTTGTATCTTCCCCTCACTCATTGTGATGATCTTATCGCAGAGTATAACATATTCCTTGGGGTCGTCGCTGACCAGAATCATCGAAATTCCATTCCGCTTCATTTCTAACAAAGCCTCGTAAATGTCTTCTCTCGCTCCTACATCGATACCTATTGTTGGGTCCTCGAGGATCAATATTTTAGGGCTTTTCTCAAGCCATTTACCAACTGATACCTTTTGTTTATTTCCGCCGCTTAGTGAGTGGCACTCAGTATCGACGCTGGGAGCCCTTATCCGAAGCCTCTTCGCTATCTTTTCAGCAAGCTCTTTCTCAACGTTAAAGTTTATGATAGAGACTATTTTTAACGGTCTCCTAGTTATTTTTTCAAAGTTTACTACTGAGAGGTTTTTTCTGATAGGCCAGTGAAGGAAGAGCTCTTTTCCGGTATCTCCTGAGAAGTATCCTATTCCTTTTTTTATTTTCTCATAAGGATCGCTTTTCGGCTTAATTTCAGTATCCCCCACATATAGCTTTTCGATGTCGGCATGGATTATTCCGAATAAAGCCTTAGCTACCTCGCTTTTTCCACATCCGGCAGGCCCGAATAAACCGATGCACTCACCTTCATGAAGATCAAAAGATACGTCTTGGAAAAACCCTTTCTTTGTCATTTTTCTGACTGATAATATGGCCGATGTTCTCCCGGCTTCAGCAACTCCATACTGATATTTAGAATAAAGTTCATAGTAAGAAACTCTGCCGACGATTTCCCTGAATAGCAAATCCTCTGTGACTTTCTCAGAAGATAACTCATGATGCGCAACTAATTTGCCGTCTCTCAACACATAGATCCTGTCGCTGAACTTCATAACTTCCGGAATTATATGTGAAACGAATATGAACGAGTTGTTCTCTTTCAAATTCTGTACGTATTTAAAAAGCTCGTCTCTCTCTTCCATTGAAAGTGGAGCTGTCGGCTCATCGAGAATTATCAGGGGCGTTATGTCTTTATTGTGGCCATTACCGACAGCTAGCCTTATACTCAGTATGGCTCTTGCTATTTCGATCATTTTCTGAGTAGAAAGCGGGAGTTCGTACATGTAAGTGTCCATACTCACTTTTATACCGAGCTCATCGAAAACTGACCTTGAAACCTCAAAGATTTTGTTGAGCTGCAACCTCCCTAGTCGCGTGAATTTAGACTCAAGGCCAAGGAGCAAAAACTGATAAACCTTAAGATGTGGTATTACGCCCCGTTCCTGATGCACTATTGAGATGCCGAGTTTTAAGGCTTCTAATGGATTTTTTGGGAACGGGATTCTCTGGCCCATGTAATAAAGTTCTCCGCTTTCCGGCTGATGGACCCCCACTAGCGTCTTCATCAATGTTGATTTCCCCGCACCATTTTCACCGACTACGCTGAGGACTTCATTCTTATGAACAGTTATACTAACACCATCAAGAGCTCTTACTGTGTTGTCGAAGGTCTTACAAACATTCTTTACTTCTAAAAGCACACGTTCCCCTGACATGAATATAATTCCACATATGAGGGTTTTTTAGGGACTAAAAAATATTATGGTGGTTCTGAAGGCCGCGATATTAATCTAGCGCTCCCCAGAAGGGTTCCAGCTTTAGTCCCTCTGCCTCGGCCGAACGTATCTTAGCCTCGTTGTCGCTGAATGTGTCCCAGTTTACGTCGAGGAAATACTTCATGGTCAACGCAAATTGTCGCCTGAAGGATTCTAGATTCTGTCCTCTTGTTCTCTCCTCGGAGACTTTCATTCTTCTCATCAACGGGACGTAGTAGAAGTTGTTTGCGGTTAGATAGTTCTTGGCGTGCCTGTCGTAAGTCAAGTTTAGTTCCCGTACCTTGCCTACGGATAGTGTTCGGAAGTCATAGGGATATGTTTTGGTCGGATAAACCTCGCTAATCTTTGCAAAGTCTAGAAGTGCCGCCGCATCGACCGTTACAAAGTTGGGGTGCCATACCAGCCCCGAAGATTTGATGAGTTCTTCGTTCTCTTCCTTGATCCTTGGTGTAGATAGGTTCAGGACTGTCGTTACCCATGGCGATTGAACCATCTCGTCTCTCAAGGGGTAGGAAGCTCCTGTAGCCGCGTCGTATGTTTCCGCTACACGTTTGCCTCCAAAGTACTGGAACTCCGTTAACGATGTTATAAACCAGTCTCCCTTAACGACTTCCTCCAAGCAGGCTACGATAGCGTCTCTGGCAGCCGCAAACGGGCCAATGTTTATTCCCCTTTCCTTGAACACTGATACGGTACCCATTGCTTGGTCATCGTTATGTCCCCAAACTGCTTCGTAGTCGGTTCTAACGGCTAGCGCGTCTTCCCCAGCTTTCCTTCCACCCGGGTATGCCCATTCACCCCAGTAGTGCCCTAACAGCTGTATGAATGGATATCTCCTCCATGCGATAGATATTCCTTGATTAATGAGGGCAGTAGAGTCGGGTGCTATGGTCTTGGAGGACTGCGTGTGTAGAACCTTACTCCTGTTGTACTTTTTCATTTTCTCGAATAATAATGTCATACAGTGAAAACTCATCTCGTCGGACATGGTGCTGAATTCGAGGAACCAGTAGGGCCCCTTGTCTCCTGGCAGTAGCTCGGGGTCTCTGGTCCATGACGTTGCTGCGAACACTCTATTCTGCTCACATATTCTGACGATCTCTTGCATCGCAGCTATAGCAGGTGCCCAGTAAACGATCCCCTTGGCTCCCGCTGCTATCAGAGAGTCTGTGGCTTCGACCGCTTTCAGAGCTTCTGCACCAATCTCTATTCCCTTGAAGTCGAGGCCTAACTGTTTCGCAGCTTGGTCTGCACCTTGATAGTCATATTTTGGTGCCTCTTGAGCTAACGTCCAGGTGACGTATCCAACAAGGAACTTATCTCCCGGCTTTGCCGTGGCGTACCTCTGGGCAAGCTCGCGTCTTAACTCGGCCAGTCCCGGGGCAGCGGGTGTGGGTGCTGCGGTGACTGTCTGAGTCCTCACAACAGTCGAAGTGACAACTTCCCTCACGGTGGTGACCGTTGGGGGAGCCTCTGGTTTCAACAAGTATCCCGCAACGCCCCCTATCACTAACCCGGCTGCTGCGGCACCAGCGACTTTTGCTGCAGCGCCTACTGCAGCCCTTCTCGAGATTTTTTCCTCGTTAAATTTTTTCTCCTCGCTCATATTTTCTTCGATAATATATAGGATAAGGGTTATATATATTGTTTACCCCATGCGCATGATAAATAAATACTATTAATTAATTTTACCACTTTCGTTAAATATATGGTGCTTATATCATTAGGCTCATAAGACTAAACAGAAACAGAGATTGGGCTTTTCTCACTCATCCTTTATAACTCCTAATGGTTAATAATGAAGAGTGTGCCTCACTTAAAATGTTCTTATATCATGACGGGATAAAATTTATATACTATGTATAGTTGTAAAAAAGCGTGAGCCTTAAAGATAAAGTCGCTATAATCACTGGGGGCGGGCGTGGGATAGGTTTTGCGATTGCTTTGAGGTTTGTTAAGGAGGGCGCAAAAGTGGCAATCTTTGATATCGATTGGCCGAGAGCTGTCGGAGCCGTCGAGCAAATTAAGAAGGAAGCCCCTAACGCAGACGTTATTCCAGTACAAGTCGATGTGAGCGATACAGCCTCTGTGAAAGAGGCGGTAGAAAAAGTCGTTCAGAGGTATGGCCGCATAGGCATTTTAGTCAATAACGCGGCGATCCACTTAGGCAAGCCGTTTCATGAGGAACCGCTGGAATATTGGGAGAAGCAATTCAAAGTCAATGTGTTGGGTACTGTCATCCCTTCCCAATACGTTGTCCCACATATGATCAGGAATGGCGGCGGCTCTATCATAAATATATCATCTAAGGCAGCCATTACGGGCGAGCCTGGACATGCTGCATACAGCGCACTTAAAGGAGCTATAATTTCCTTGACATTAGCAATGTCTGTTGATCTGGCTCCGTATAATATTAGAGTCAACACCATTTGTCCAGGACCAACAGAAACAGATCTACTGTATGCCGCAACTACCGAAGACGACAGAAAGAGAATGGCTCAGCGCTCGCCATTACGGAGACTGGCTAAGCCCGACGACATAGCGGCTGCAGCGCTATATCTCGCGAGCGATGACTCGGCCTATGTCACAGGTCAGAGATTGGTAGTTGATGGAGGAATGACCGTAGTGGCAGTCGAGAGGGTATAAAACCGGCGTTTGAAAACCCCTCTTAAAGCATAGACTAAGTTAATATAACACTGGGTAAATTATCGATGTGTGGGCGGCGCGCCTTCACAGGTCCCCATATATAACAGCTTTATAAACGGCGGATACTTCGCCTCGGAAGGAGCTGATTATTACGAAGACATTAATCCAGCAACCTCGGAAGTCATAGGGTACATTCAGCGTGCATCTATTGATGAGGTAAAATATGCGTTAGAATCGGCGGAGAAGGCTTTCGAGATTTGGAGCCGTAAATCCTTTACAGAGCGTGTAGCTGTGCTCTCTAAAGCCTCGCAAATTTTCAAGAACAAAAAAGACGAGCTTGCTAGGCTGCTCACGATAGAACAGGGAAAAACTCTGAGCGAGTCGAAAAAAGAAGTTGATGTAACCATCCGGATGTTCGAGTTTTTCGCCAGCGAAGTGGGAAGACTTACAGGAGAGTTTGATGAAGCTGACAGGAGAGATTTAGTCACATTCTATACGAGAGAGCCGCTGGGCGTGGTTTTAGTTCTCACACCATGGAATTATCCCTTATCAATACCTGCTTGGAAAATAGCTCCAGCGCTAGTTGCCGGCAACACAGTTGTCTTCAAACCCGCAAGTTACACGCCGATCATAGGTTTAAAGCTCGTCGAGATACTGCATCAGGCAGGTCTACCAAACGGTGCGATAAACTGTGTTACAGCCAGTGGGAGTGCGACAGGAGACCTTTTGGTGAAAGACAAGAGAGTGCAAGCCATAACGTTTACCGGCTCGACGGAGGTAGGGCAAAGGATTGCCGCCTTGGCTTCGCAACACCTCGCTAGGGTTCAGCTGGAAATGGGTGGAAAGAACGCCTGCGTAGTCCTTGACGACGCCAACCTAGACGTATTCATGGACGGTTTCCTTTCTGCGACTTTCGGAGTAGCGGGACAGAAATGTACAGCTACTAGTAGGTTGATTGTTACGAAAAACATAAAAGAGCGGGTCCTAGACCGTGTCATCAACTTATGCAAAAAAATCAAAGTAGGTAATGGTCTGGCGGATGATGTAGACGTAGGTCCCTTAGTAAGCAGTGCACAGATGGAGACAGTTTTAAAATTTATTGAGTCTGGAAAGAGAGACGGTGCTAAAGTTATAGCGGGAGGGGAGAGACTCACTGGCCCAGGATATGACAAAGGTTTCTTCATCCCGCCAACAGTATTCGACGAAGCGGCCCCAGACATGGAGATTTTCCAAGAGGAAATATTCGGTCCTGTACTAACAGCCATCACGGTTGGAAACTATGATGAAGCCGTTGAGGCCGTCAATGATTGTAAATATGGTCTGTCAGCCTCTATATTTACTAACAATCTTTCAAAAGCGATGAGTTTTATACGCGACGCAAAAGTCGGGATCACGCTTGTTAACATGCACACGAACTACAACGAGCCACACATGCCGTTTGGGGGCATAAAAATGTCCGGCTTTGGTCTCAAGGAGCAGGGCAGAAGAGCTATCGATTTCTTCACAGAGATCAAATCAGCATATATTAGACCATGAGGGCATTCCTGAATGTCTTATTTTTATTCGAGCTACGCTTTTATTAAGGTTATCGCGAATGAGAGACTGTGATCTATAATTAAAAACATCAATTATTCAAAAAGATGAGTGGTTGCTTAAGACGGCACTGTTACTGATGGAAAAATCTTCCATGGATATTTGCATTATTCGAGAGTGACTTTTTTGTGAAAAGTAAGATTTATATACGTTCTCGATAATAGAAGTAGTGACACATGCTTGCTATGAGGCTTTACGGGAAAGAGGATTTAAGACTTGTTGAGCATCCCAATCCGGAAACCAAGCAATTCAACGCGGTTCTATGTGTCCGTGCTACAACTATCTGTGCCACTGATGTCAAGGCGTACGCAACAGGCACTCGGACTAAGATACCTGTCACTCTAGGGCATGAGTTCGCGGGAGACATTATCGAGGCCTCAGAGCAACTTGAGAGCTACGTCGGCAAGAGGGTTATAGTGAATCCCGACGTATTTGATGGAAACTGCGAATACTGCCTCGCAGGTGAGCACGTGTTCTGTCCTAAGAGATATGCTATAGGCTTCGATGTTGACGGGTCGTTTGCTGAGTATGTTGAGATACCTGGGCAGGCCTTTCAGGTCGGCGGTGTGTTAGAGATACCTGATGATCTGAGCTATGAGGAGGCCTCGTTAATTGAGCCTCTATCTGCTTGTGTGCGGGGCCAGTCTAAGCTAAACATTAGGCTAGGAGACATAGTGACTATTCTCGGATGTGGGCCGATAGGGCTGATGCACTTTCTATTAGCAAAAAATTCTGGGGCTTCCAAGGTAATTATGACTGAGACTAACGACAAAAGAATTGAGATGGCCAAAAGACTTGGAGTCGAGTATTTCATTAATCCTGCGAGAGAGGATGTAGATAAGGCGATTCACAGCCTTACCTCAGGCCGTGGAAGCGACGTGGTCATAGTTGCGGTCGGCTCCCCCCAAGCACAACGAGATGCACTGAGAATAGCACGCAAAGGCGGTAGAATAAACTTCTTTGCCGGCTTAGCTACGCCCCCGGAAGAAGTCCCAATCAATACGAATCTCATTCATTACAAGCAATTAACAGTTACCGGGACTTCGATGCATACTCCGGCCGAGTTCGCAAAGGCTCTCGACCTAGTCTCGTCAGGCATCATCAAATTAAAACCCTTAATAACACATAGTTTTAGTCTGAGAGAAGGACTAGAAGCGTTTAACCTCTCCGTTAGGGGAGAAGGGCTGAAAGTCGCTATAATCCCTTAAATCAAGCCCTCTTATATCTGGGATTGTCGACAAACTCTACGCGGCCGTTTTCATGTACGACGATCTTTGCAAACCCTCTCTCCTTAACGATGGCATAATCGTGTCCAGCGTCCGAGGGGTAGGCGAAGAAGAATACAAATTCTTCGTTGCCTGTATTAATTGTCCTGTGGCCCCATCCTACTGGAACATACCCCACCGAACCTGGCTCAAGATGTACAAAGCTTACTTTGCCATCAGTAGTTTGCATTAGGAGAACTCCGTGTCCTCGTAAGCAGTAATACAACTCGGCCGCGTCTTTTTCGTGATAATGCCCCTTTGTCATGTAAAATTCTCTACCGACTTTGCCGGGATATATGGTGGTTAGTCCAAGATTGAGGTTCCCTTGAGATCCGGATGGCGAGTATTCGTAATACTCGTACACCAAGGGGTCCTCACCTCTAGATAAGATACGCACTACTTCATCAGTGTCGAGAAAATAATCCTCCATCTCGCTTAGTCTGACCTCTTTTTTACGCGTAAACGGTCTCACAGCTCGATGCTCTAAGTCTATAATTACTCTATCCGGTAGCATAAGTTCCCTATTCATACTACGTATTGGTGTTGCTCTCTATATATATTTTGACGGATCCCGTGAAAAGGGTATTAACTCTCACCAAGTAGTAACTCCTGCCCCTCGTATAAATTGTCGAGACGAGACAACAATTTTTCGTAAAAGTCTGCGTATTTCTTGTAGAGACTATGCGCCTCGGCATCAGGGTAAAATTTTCTGACGGTCCTGATCCATTTATTTATCTCTCCAACGAGGTCTTTTATTGCTCCGACACCGTAGCCTCCTATTACTGCCAGGGCTGTGACGGCGTATTCCTCCCGGTTGAGCAAACTATACGGGATCCCGAGCACGTCTGCCTTTATCTTATTCCAGACATCACTTTTGCTCCCGCCACCGATACCCCTTACCTCATCGAACTGAATACCGCTAAAAGATTCATTTATTATTCTTAGATAGTGGTTATATTCGTAGGCTATCGCCTCGAGGATTGACCTGTAAAGATGGGCTAGCGTGTGTCTCCAAGCGAAACCAATCCAAGTACCCCTCAATTTCGGGTTATAGGGGTATGCCCGCCCTCCCATGTGAGGTATGAATAATACTCCTTCGCTACCTGGGATGATCGTTGCAGCCTCAGCATCCAGTAACTTGTATGCGTCTAATCCTTGTTCTTGAGCTCTTTTCTTAGTCTCAACGGCGATCTCATCCCGAAACCACCTTAGGCACAATCCGCCGCCGTTTATGTAAGCTCCCACGCTCCACAGGCCGGGTACTACGGATTTCAAATAGAGTAGCGTTTTGTATTTGGTATCCGGCACAATCTTGTCGGTCGAAACATAGAACGCGGATGCCGTACCAGCGATGTCGAGGCACAACCCCGGCCGGGTTAATCCCGCTCCGAACACGCAAGCCATACCATCACCAGCCCCAGCCACTATAGGTATCCCCTTTACAAGACCCGTCTTTCTCGCCTCCTCTGAGGTCAACTCTCCTATTATCTGCCAAGGCTCAACGACCTTAGGCATCTTATCTAGGGGGATCTTAAAGGTCGCGGCCAGTTCTTCCGACCAATCCATCTTATGCACGTCAAACAGTCCTGTAAAAGTTATGTAGGTATAGTCGTAAAACGCATCTTCCCCTTTTAGACCGGCAAGCTTTCCTGCCACATATACAGCAGGTACCGTAAATTTACATATCCGGGAGAATACGTCAGGTCTCTCATTTTGCCACCACATCATTTTTGGCAGATGGTTTACTGTTGGTGGAGAGCCTGTTGTCCGTACCAGAAGGTCTTCGAAATTCTTTTTGAGATAGTTAATATAATCTCTGCTTCTAATATCTAGCCAAGAATCGTAAGGCATGACCGGTTTCCAGTCCCTGTCAACTGCTAAGATTCCGGCCATCTGTCCGCTGAAAGCTATTGACGCAACATCCCTTGGATCCGTTCGAGCTGTCTCAATTACTCTTTTTATAGTGTTGATCGCAGAAGAGTAAAAATCTTCTGGCTCCTGCTCGACCCAGCCGACTCGCGGGAAGTAAAGTTTGGACTCCTCATAGGCCACTGCCAGTTGTTTTCCCTCGCGGTCAAAGAGTGCGGCTTTCGTTCCGGCGGTTCCGATATCTACGCCCAGGAAATACTGGGCACACATGTCCCTTAAACCTTTTAGATAGACGACGTTTAAATACATTTAGGGTAATGACTTTTACAATCCTGTTTTATTGCCCACCTAGTTCCCCCGCATGCCTTTTGGCGTGTCGCATATCGACAACGTCATCTATTCTTAGCAACATGACAGCAGTTTCGAAGGCTGTTTTGAGAACCTGCTCCTTAACCTTATAAGGCTCCAGAATAGACAACTCAACCATGTTAGCAACTCGACCGCTAGACTGATCGAAACCATAATAGTGTTCACCGTTTAAGTGTTTTGCCCTCAGCTCGGGAAGGACCTTAAGTGGGTCTTGACCCACATTACTTATCAATAATTGGGTTATTTTCTCGATAGAATTGGCAAAAGCATGCATCGCGATCTGCTCTTTGCCAGGGTACTTCAATGACTCGTTTCTGATGGCTATTGCCAACTCTTCCTCTATCGCCCCGCCTCCCGCGACGAGAGCCGGGTTCTCGACTAGTAACGACATGCATCTTAATGCGTCCTGTATCGCGTGCTCAGCCTCCTCCAACAATCTCTCTGACTCTCCTCTTAAAAGAATGGTATATCCTCCCCTCTTCTTACAGCCTTCAATCACTACTACCTCCTCATCACCGTATTTCTCTACCCTGACCACATCAGCCGACCCAAGGTCGTCGATTCCTAAATCATCAAGGCTTGAAACTACTCGGGCACCAGTTATAGCGGCTATGGCTTTAAAGTCTTCTTCCCTGAGAACCCTGCTTATAGCCATGACGCCGTTGTCTGCGAGTAACTGACTTGCAGTTGGGCCTATCTTTTTCCTACATATTACTAAGTTAGTACCCACTGCTACTATTTTTTTAACCATTTCTCTCACCATTTCCTCCTCTGTTGCGAGAAAAGTTTCGATGTCCTCAGGATCCTTGATAGTTATGTGATACTTGTAGGGTTGTAGATGTCTGAACTCATCTATTTTGAGGGACATTTGGAGTAGGGCTATTTTAGCGTTTTTTACGACACGCGGCATCGAGGGGTGGGCTATTTTCTTGTTTATGATCACCCCATTTATTAGTTTGCTGTCGCCGAGACTCTTTCCAAATTTCTTCGTTACCACTACGTTGTCTCTTTCAAAGAAGCTCCTTGTGTCAAGTGTTTTTATGTTATGAATCGAGGCCTCTGCAGTCAACGCGGCCAAGTGCGGGGCGCTATCGATATTTCTGCTTAAAAAAAAGGTGAGAAAAATTTTCTTCAAAGTATCAGACTGTATATTTCTTATTTCAATTTTACTTTGTTCTAATTGCTTTAGGGCTACATTATATGCTATGCTGTAACCTTCTATGATTTTACTGACCTTAATTTTCAGGTTTGCTAGTCTCTCCGCCCTTCTCAGCAATTCACCGATGAGTATGATGGCTGTTTTTGCGCCATCACCGACATTTTTTTCAATCGTTTTAGCCGCATCTCGTAGAATCTTCCCAACTGGGTGATGCAGCTCCATCTTGTCAAGGATAACAGCGGCATCTTTAGTGGTTACGATATCTCCAAACTTGTTTATGACTAGTTTATACATCCCCTTAGGCCCTAAGCACGGCTTTAGCATTTCGGAGATATACTCGGCGACGGAAATGTTATCTCTCCACACGTTTATTCCTCGATTTCTATAGACGCCTTCCCTGTGTAGGGCTAGTGGGTCTCGTATGATATAGCTTCTTGACATTATGACGCGCCTGCTGTCATTTCGTTTCTAAGATATATAAGCGTTTACTTAATTTAGATGATGTGTTGAGCAAGTAACAGGTGCCTAAGAGATAAAATTTCCTTGAGCATGATCTATGCGATCCTTCGAGTTAGGAACTTGCTCTCTTGAGATCAATAATCAATTAATGTTGGGTACGGGCTTTGTCTACTACATTGATTAAAGTGGATTAGTGCCCTATTATACCGCGTGTGCTACGGTCTAGAGATGCAGCCTCGCGAAGACGGAGATATTGGATGCTAACTATATGTTATGCGAGGTTATGGGTGTCCAAGTCAGTCGGCGGGCGCCTCGGATACCCTCAGCGGCTAACGCCATTTCAGTGTACAGATGTTTTAATAAGAGGTCTCCGCTTCCCGATAACCCTCGATTATTTCACTGGGGTAACATTAACCTGTGAAACCAAGGTCGGTATTCCCTAGGGTCTGAATGGCAAGCATTTCGGCGTTAACTTTTATAACTTGGACGCAATCTCCCTGAGTAGGTGTAGAGATGGTTAAGGCTGAGCAGCTCTTCACAGGCATCAGGAAAGAGGCGAAGGCGAGGCTGGTCATAAGGCCCGGGTCCGGCCGTGTCTTCGTGAATGGCTTGCTGGTGGACCACATCCCTAACACCCTAGTGAGAGAGAAGATTCTTACGCCCCTCCGACTCGACGAGAAGTTCTCAAAGAAACACGATTTCTGGCTGAAGGTGAGGGGCGGGGGCGTGATGGGTCAGGCCGAGGCTTGCGCGATGGCGATAGCGAGGGCCATGGCTTCCGCGAGCTCCGCGCTAAGGGCTAAGGTTTTGGAGCTTGACAGGCATCTGCTTGTGGGTGACTTTAGGAGGACTGAGCCGAAAAAACCGAACAGGAGGTCTGCGCGCAGGTTTAAGCAGAAGAGCTATAGGTAGTTCAGGGTGTGTAGAGCAGCTCAGCGGTATCCCTCATGGTCTGGTCCAAGCCGTTCGCCTGGATAATGTCTCTGAGGACGTAGTATGATGGTCTTGGCCTTCTTTTCTTGGTGGCGGGGTCGTAGGTTATGACTCCGAATCTCATCGCGAATCCCCTGGCCCACTCGAAGTTGTCGATGTAGCTCCAGTGGAGGTAGCCTCTCACGTCGGCCCCTGCCTTGACAGCGTCCTCGATGGCTGCTGTATGGGAGAATAGGAACTGGGGCCTCAACCTGTCCAGCCTGTCCGCCGTACCGTTTTCCGAGACGATCATGGGCTTGCCATACCTATTCAGCATGACTAGGACGTTTCTCAGCCCCTCGGGATAGATCTCCCACCCAAACTCAGACGTAGGCCTGCCGGCTAACGAGTACGAGGCTGGCTCGCAGCCAAACCCGTATCCGGGTATCATGGTCCACATCATCGGTAGGCCCTGGACAGTAGGCTTTCTCACGACAATTCTGGAGTAGTAGTTCACGCCAATCCAGTCCATCTTCTCCCTCAGCTCGGAGACCTTCTCCGGAGCCTGTAGGCCCATCATTGACCTGTCGAGCTCGCCCTTTGTCAGCGTCTCGAAGAACCAAAGGTTAGAGAAGTGGTTAAGGATGTCTGCGGCCCTCTTATCTTCAGGGTCGTCCTTGTTGAGAGGCTCGACCGCGGAGGTCGCGTAGATGATCCCCACGCTCGAGTTTCGGCCAAGCACCTCCTTGAGTTCGTCGTAACCCCTGGCGTGGGCGTATATCATGTTTAGACGCGCCTTCATCAGTGCTTCTAGACTGAAGAATCCCGGAGGGAACGCGTACTCTGAGGGATACCTGCCGTAGCCGATATCCGTCACGACGAAGGGCTCGTTGAAGGTGCTCCACATGTCCACGAGATCCGAGAAGGCCGTCGCCGCGTAGTGCGCATACTTGACAAACTCCACTACCGATGAGGGATCAACCCACCCTAGAGGGCCTTCCCTCAAGGCGGAGGCTCTCGCCTTGAGCGGGTCGTGGATCCATATTGGCTGGGTGAAGTGGTTGAGGTTCACTATCACCTTGAAGCCCCTATTCTTCAGGTCTCTCATCATCTCACGGTAATGAGCCACCGCTGCCTTGTCAGCAAGCCCCTCAAGCTGCTCCGCGCTAGACCGCGGGACCTCGACGCCCTTTATGATGCCGTCCTCGACCACCAGATCGGCCTTTACCTCACGAGTGGGTTTTGGGAATATCCTGCTCCACTCGACCCCGATCCGCATCGTGTTCGCCCCCATCCTCTGTATGAGGTCGTGGTCGGTTTTGTAGAGGTCCCAATATCCAGGCCCATCCTCGGGCCTGTCACCGCTCACGACCCTGTTCATGATGTTGAACGGGTCTGTCACCCAGACATACCAGTCGGTGTTCTTGTCCACTGCCTCTGGAGAGTATCCCATCTCGAATTGGAAACCGGCCTCGGAGAAGCCCCACATGAAATCGCGCCTAAGCATATAGTTTGTCCACCGCGAGGGTCAGGTGGTGGAGGTTGATATAAAAAACTTTCCATACAGTTCTCTGCACCTGAGGAGACGTTTGCCTCAGTAAACAATATGGCGCGGAAAATTTATAAGCGGGTTCAAGCAAGTTAGTGTCGCAATGAATAGGAAAACATCTTCCATAATAGCGATCTCGGTTGCCTTTGTGATGGCTGTCTCGCTGCTCCTCTCGGCGGTCCCTGTGAGCTATGGCCAGTTGCCCTTACCGGCTGGTGTGCCGCGCGGCGATGTTCTTGTGATAGAGAACCACTGGGGGGTCTACGCTAACCCGAACAACTGGAACCCGATAGCGGCTCCAGGTGTTGGTCCTGCATCAATCGCTCCAGGCGGGAGTGGTTACCAGCAGCTCTGTAAAGCATTCCTATGGTACATCAACACTTCGAACAGCATGTTGATACCGTGGATCGCTGCGGAGCCCCCGACATACTCGCCCGACTTCACCTCGCTAGTCGTGAAACTCCGCGACGGGGTTTATTGGAACGACGGTAAGCCACTAACCGCGGAGGACGTAGCGTTTACCTTGAAGTATCTGAAGGAAGCGCCAGCCCCGATTGGCACTGCTGAGAAGGCCTCTGTAAAGGATGCGAGGGCACTCGACAGGACTACCGTCTTGATTGAGCTTGTCTCGCCGAACCCGCGCTGGCACTACTTCTACGCCGTCATCATATACGGCGCCGGAGGCATACTGCCCAAGCACCTGTGGGAGGGTAAGGATCCTCAGAAGTTCGAGAACAACCCACCACTCTGCGCCGGACCCTACAACCTCAGGGCTGTGGATCCAGCGGGTAACTGGTTCCTATGGGAAAGGTTTGATAACTGGTGGGGAGCAAGGATCTTCGGCGTTGTTCCTGCGCCGAAGTATGTCCTCTACATAAACCATGGTCCTGACGAGGCCAAAGCCCTCGCCATGACGAAGCACGAGCTCGACGCTCTAAGGACGCTACTCCCCGAGCAGGCAGAACTGGTGATCAAGAACAACCCCTATCTGAAGGGCTGGCGGGCAAGTGCGCCGTACGCGTGGCCACTGGACCCATGTGTCAAAGGCATAGGCTTCCAGACTAAGACACCACCCTTCGACAAGCGTGAAGTTAGGTGGGCGCTAGCGTATGCCATCGACTACAGGGTCATCTACCGGGCTTTCGTGGGCATAGACAAGTCAGTACCGACACCGGCTGCCCTCCCAGTGATACCGCACGCTGCTGACATCGAGACATACTATATACCGCTCCTAGACTATCTCAAGCAGTACGGCTATGATCCTGGGCTAGTTCTAGACATAGCTAGGGAGAACAATGCTTGGTTCGTTGAAAAATACCCGGTACTCGGTTTCTGGAAGCAGGATCTGGCCAAGGCTGAGCAGCTTCTGACTCAGCAGGGCTTCACGCGCGGGCCCGACGGCAAGTGGAGGCTGCCGGACGGAACGCCTTGGACGATAGAAATCAAGACCTCCTCGGGATTCGAGATGGAGAGCCAGAGACTCGGCTTCCTAGTAGCAGATCAGTGGAGGGCGTTCGGCATAGATGTAAAGGTGACGCCGCTGGAGTCCGGCCCATTCTCAACGTCGTATAGCATAGGCGATTTCCAAGTCCAGACGATATGGCCCGGCTGCAGCCAGATACTCGACCTTTACGCTAACTGGTTCAACAGGTGGAGCTCTAAGTACTGGGTCCAGAAGAAGGGTGAGGGTGGGCACGGCACCGGCTGGAACACGGCGGAGGCGCCTATAAGGGAGCTCGACACTATAGTCGATGAGCTTGAGAGGACAGCACCAGACACCCCCAGGGCCTTCGAGCTGTACAGGGAGGCCCTGAAGATCTGGGTCAGAGATCTGCCCTGGCTTGGCTTCTTCCCGACACCGTTCTACACGTTCCAGGACGGCTATGCTTGGGACAACTGGCCCACCTTCCCAGAGAACTACTACATGGACCCGGTCTCATGGTGGTCGCAACACCTCTTCGTTATACTGAAGGTTAAGCCGACAGGAAGAGCACCGACGAAGGACGCGATTATGGACCCAGTACCCCTCCGAGTAGCCAACACACCGCTGGTAAAGATAGCCACCGCTGCCGAGTGGGACGCGCTAGTCAAGGGCGTTCCGCCACCGCCAACCCCAGGCGTGACAGTAACGGTAGTACAGACCCTGACCCAAAGGGTCACGGAGCTCAGAACCCAGGTCGTCACCCAGCCAGTCACGGTGACCCAGGCGGTAACCGATGTAGGGCTACTATCTGGAGTGGCGGCAGGAGTAGGAGTCGTGCTACTAATCGTTGGTATAGCGGTAGGTAGAGCGCTGGGACGCCGGCGGCCCGCGACCTAAAGGCTGTCTTACTCATCCACACTTTATTTTTTATTTAAGATATATATGTCAGTGGCTTAGATAGAAATAGTGAACTCGATGAGCCGTCTCGCAGTCTTCATCATTAGCAGGATCATCGCCTTCGTTCTAACTATAGTTATTGGGGTGACTATCGTCTTCGCTATACCGAGGCTTCTCCCCTACAACCCCGTGGAGGCCCAGATCGGATTCATATACTCAATAGGCCAGTTCTACGACCCAACCGCGATAGAGAGCCTCAGACAAGCCCTCTACGAGCTCTACGGGCTGAAGGGAGACCCATTCGAGCAATACCTAGCAGTCTGGCGGAGGCTCCTTACCTTTGACCTCGGCCCCTCAATCATGAACTTCCCGACACCTGTAGCACGGTTGATCGGGATCGCTCTCCCGTGGACCCTCGGGCTTCTTACCTTCACGCTGATAATCTCTTGGACCTTGGGAAACGTAATAGGCACGATAGCTGGATACCTAAGTAATAGGAGGTTCTCGAAGTTTCTGACAGGTGTGGCAGTAGTGCTCTATCCCGTCCCCTACTTCATCTTAGCGCTGGTACTAATGTTCACGTTCGCCTTCCTCGTCCCCATATTCCCTCTCGGAGGAGGAATGACGCTTGTAGTGGAGAACATAAACTTGGACCTCGTGCTGAACTTGGCCAAGCATGCCGCGCTACCGGCGCTCTCAATAATAATCCCCGGGGCTCTTGGGTGGTGGTTCCTCTCCTCCTTCACGCTCTCCACCCAGAAGAAGACGGAGGACTTCGTCAGGTACGCTGAGCTGAAGGGGCTGAGGGAGAGAATCGTCCTCAGGCGCTACCTTATCAGAAACATTCTGATGCCACAGATGACTGCTCTCGGGCTTGCCCTTGGGGGAATCTTTAGCGGAGCGCTTCTGACAGAGGTGGTTTACGCGTATCCAGGTCTGGGAAGGCTCCTATACCAGTCTATAATAAACAACGACTACAACATGATCATGGGGGTGTCGCTCCTCTCTATCCTCGGAGTGTCCACTGCGACGTTATTCCTCGACCTCTTGTATCCTTTAATAGACCCTACAGTCCGTTACAGGTGAAGATGCGTGGTAGCAATTCCTAGGCTTGGGGGAGACACTGTCAAGACAGTAAGCCTAGGTCTCTTCAAGTTCTCCCACACTTTCCTCGATATCTTCAGATACAACAGGTCGTTTAGGACCGGCTTCATAATCATGGCCATCGTGCTCGCGCTGGGCGTCGGGGTGGGGTCCTTTGCCCCTACCGATCCGAGGAGATGGTACACAGACCCGCCTAATCGGCCGCCAAGTCTTGAATACCCCTTGGGGACGACCACTAATGGGCAGAACGTCTTCTGGTTCCTGACGTGGAGTATAAGGAACTCGCTCCTTATCGGCGCAATAACTGCTCTGGTTGCTTCACATGTCGGCCTCATACTGGGCATGCTGGCCGGGGCTAGAGGAGGGCTCTTAGACAGAGCGCTTATGACTGTGACAGACTCGTTCGTAGTTATTCCTTCTCTGCCAACCCTCATACTGCTAGCGGTCCTTCTCAGAGATGTCATGAGCATACCTCTGATGGGGCTCTTGATCAGCATCTTCTCGTGGCCATGGCCGTCAAGGCAGGTCAGGGCGATGGTGCTTTCAATGAGGGAGCGCGACTTCATAGCGACCTCAATATTCTCTGGATACGGGCTGTGGGGAAGGGTTCTTAGGGACTACCTCATATTCATCCTTCCCTGGCACCTCGTCAACGCAACAAACACGGTCCTGTTCGCGATCGGGAGCGAGGCCGCGCTAGCGGTCTTGGGGGTCTCGATTCTCAGCGAGACAACCCTCGGCGTGATGATCTACTGGGCGTTGAACTACTCCGCCCTGTTCAGGGGGCTTTGGTGGTGGCTTATGTCGCCGGTCGTCACCATAATATTGATATTCGTAGGCCTCTTCCTCATCTCGCGAGGGGTATCGGAGTATTCCAACCCAAGACTCAGGTGGCAGGCGAGGGGGTGACCCCGGTCCTTGTCCTATGACATGGAGGTCCTCAGATGCAAGGGAGTCACGGCCCAATACGAGGCGGGGAACCTAGCGATTCGCGCGGTCGACTCTGTAGACATGACTGTCAGGAGGGGAGAGATCTTTGGGCTGGCGGGGGAATCAGGCTGCGGGAAGACCACGCTGATGAGGGTCATCTACAGGGACGTAACTCCTCCTCTGAGGGTCTTGTCGGGAAAAGTGTCTTTAAAGGTTGGCGATGGCGAGGAGCTGGACCTATACAGCATAGACAAGAACACACTCATGAAAATACGGACAAAAATGATCTCGTACATACCGCAAGGCTCGATGTCGGTAATGAACCCAACCTCTAGGGTAAAGGACCAGTTCCTTGAGGTGTTCAGGAAGTACGGCCGGGTCGATAAGGAGGAGGTTCTGCGCGAGGTCCGGGCTAAGCTTAGCGAACTCGGCCTCAGCGAGCGTGTGTTACAGTCATTCCCGCACCAGCTGAGCGGTGGAATGAGGCAGAGGACGATAATCTGCCTCGCCACTATACTGAACCCCTCCCTAGTCCTAGCCGACGAGCCCACATCCGCCCTAGACGTGGTTTATCAGAGGGGCGTAGTCGAGTTGATACAGAAGATCCGGGACATGTACAAGACCTCTTTTATCGTGGTCTCGCATGATATGGGCCTCCAGTACCAGGTCACTAATAGGATAGCGATAATGTATGCGGGGAAGATCGTCGAGACAGGCAGCACAGAGGAGGTCTTCAGGAAGCCCCTACACCCCTACAGCGAGGGCCTGATAAACTCGATACCGAGAATAGGGGGGGCGAAACAGCTCGAGGGTCTAGCTGGGCTTCCGCCGAACCTGGCTAACCCGCCCCCGGGTTGCAGATTCCACCCAAGGTGCCCGTATCGGATGGAGAAATGTGCAACAATGGAACCGCCTGTCTTCCGCGTAGGCGACAGAACAGCAGCATGTTGGCTTCTCGAGCGGTGAAAGCATGAAGGAAGACAATGTTCTTGCTGTCGAGAACCTCGTCAAAGTCTACAAGAGCGGCGGGCTCTTATTCGGGAAAAAGTTCAAGGCCGTCGATAAAGTCTCGATGGGACTCAGCAACAGCCCCGAAATCTTCACGATAGTCGGCGAGAGCGGGTGCGGCAAAACAACGCTCGCCAGGATGGTGCTAGCGCTTGTGGAGCCTACCTCTGGGAGCATCAGAATCATGGGTCGGGACATATGGAAGCTCCCAACGGGGGAGCGGCACCGTTGGCTCCCGAAGCACGTTCAACCCGTCTTCCAGAACCCTTTCGAGTCATTCAACCCTCTTAGAAAAGTCTCGTCCTACCTTTACCACACCGCGGAGAAGGTGGCCGGAATCACTGATAAGCGGGAGGCCTCGGAGCTCGTCAGTAAGGCGCTGGAGGAGGTGAGGCTTCCGGACGATGTGGCCGATAGATCCGTCTTCGAGCTCTCGGGGGGCCAGGTTCAGAGGCTCTCAATCGCCCGCGCCATAATCTCGCGTCCCAAGCTTATCGTCGCCGATGAGCCGGTCTCTATGATAGACGCTTCCCTCAGGATGGGTATCCTGAACATCTTTAAGCGGCTGAAGGAGGAGATGGGGATAAGCTTCATATACATCACACACGACCTGGCCACGGCCTACTACATAAGCGACAGGATAGCTGTGATGTATAAGGGATCCTTCGCCGAAATGGGCGAGGCTGACGCTATATTCAGCGAGCCCCTACACCCCTACACACAGCTCCTCATGGAGTCCGTGCCAAGGGTGGATAAGAAGTGGGTCGGGAAGGCGCCGGTCTACACGACCGATATCGAGGCCTACCTCGCGACGGGGTGCAAGTTCGCGGATAGATGCCCCTTCGTGATGGAGAAGTGTAGACAGCACACGCCGCCTCTCATAAGGCTAAGTAACGGGGTAACAGTGGCGTGCTGGCTCTATGAGAAAGAAGAGTAAAAATCTTAAGGTCTCCTAGATGGTCGGGATAACTATTCTGGACTCTCCACCCTTCTCCCCCGACTCGTATATGGCGTCCATCAAGGCGTGAAGTATAACACTCTGCCAGCCGGTCACCGGCGGCTCCTCCCTCCTCTGGATCGATCTGATGAAGGCCTTTGTCATCTCGAGCGGGAGATCCACCGTCGGCAGGACAGGCTTGGTGTCCGTCAGATAGCTCTTCGTGCGGGAGTGGTACGTTATCTCCTGTAGTGCCTCGTGGCCCGAAGCTTCGAGACCCCCCTTATCACCCAGTATCCTTATCTTGCCTACCTCTCCGAGATGTGAGACGTTTGCAGCCCACGCAGTCTCTATGATCATGCTCATACCGTTCTCGAACTTGACCATGCCCGCTGCGAAGTCCTCGAGCTCGAACTTGGACGGGTCCCATGTCCCCCAGTTAAGCCTGAGCTCCTCTGGGTTCCTGCCGAACTTGGTGTATACTGCGCCCAGAGCTGTGACGGGGCGGGGGAAGCCGCACAGGGTGAGCATGTTGTCCAGCGCGTAGCAGCCTATGTCGAGGAGCACACCTCTTCCACCGGAGAGCTCCTTATCTATGAAGGTCGGCTTACCGGGGATCCCTCTCCTCCTCACGAGATACCCGTAGGCGTAGAAGGGTTCGCCCAAAAGCCCGTTCTCGCTCACCTCGCGCCCGAACTGGAGAGACGGCGAGAACCTCGACCAAAAGCCCACCATCAGGACCTTGTTCGCGTGCTTCGCCGCCTTCACGACCTCCGTCACCTCCCTTAGATTCGCTCCTAGAGGCTTGTCAACTAGGGCGTGTACGCCCATCCTTAGACAGTCGAGGGCAACCCTGTAGTGTATTCCGGAGGGCGTGGCTATGCTTACAGCCTCAAGGCTCTCCTTCTCGATCATCTCCCTGTAGTCCCTATAGCCGGCGACCTTGAACTCGCCGCATACGCGGTCAAGCGTCCCCTGATCAACATCACAGACCGCTACGACCCGCGCCCCAGGTGTCTTGGTCAGCGGAACTAAGTGGCGTCCACGGCCATGGCCGCCGACGCCTATAACGCCTACCCTAATTTCCTCCAAAAACGCGGCACCTCGCACACTGAAGATCATTCTTTAAATATTTAAAACTATTCATCGATTATTGGTCACGGCCTGATGTCGCGCCTCGCCCGGTACCTTGTTACGAGGCTTCTCGCCACGGCGCTGACCATCTTCCTCGGAGTCAGCTTCGTGTTTCTCCTACTCCGCCTCCTACCTGCCGCGGCGATTGAGATGAGGCTGGAGCAGGCCTATCGGGTGGGCGCCCTCCGTTATCCTGAGGAGGCTGAGAGGCTTAGGGAGGCCTGGTCGAGGTTCTATGGGCTGGAGGCTGATCTCCCCACACAGTACCTCGAGCTTTGGAGGAGGCTCCTGACCCTCGACTTCGGGCCCTCCCTGATCAGCTTCCCCACCCCCGTGAGGACCCTGCTGATAAACGCGATTCCTTGGACTTTGATGCTCCTCTCGGTCAGCATCGTGATCTCGTGGAGCCTAGGAACCGCTCTCGGCATAATGGCGGGCTCCTCGCCCCACTCGCGTGCATCAAAGCTGATCTTGGCCCTCAGCTCAACCCTCTACCCCATCCCCTACTACATCCTAGGGCTCGTACTCATCTTCCTCTTGGCCTATCTCGTCCCGCTCTTCCCCCTCGGAGGCGGCATCAGCGTTGTCCCGCCGCACATCACCGGAGACCCCCAGCACGACCTCTCCCTGATACTGAACATAGCGCACCACGCCTTCCTCCCTTCCCTCTCACTGATCCTGCCGATGTGCCTAGGGTGGTTCTTCCTAAGCGCCTACTCCTCAACCATCGGTAGAAGCGTAGAAGACCATGTACACTACGCTAGGCTACTCGGTGTCGACGAGAAGACCATAAGGAGGCGGCACCTCTGGGGAGAGATAAGGCTCGCCCAGACCACCCTCCTCACGCTCCAGATGGGCCAGATATTTGGGGGAGCGATACTGACGGAGATAATCTTCGCATACCCTGGTCTGGGTCACCTAGTATTGCGGGCGATTAGCGTCTTCGACTATAACCTGCTTGCCGCTGTAGCTCTGGTCTCCTGTCTCGTTGTGTCCTTGGCTGTGCTATTTGTCGATCTTTTGACGCCTCTACTCGACCCGCGCGTCCGCGCGGGATAACGCCTCAGGCCCTCGCTCTCCTCTGTCTAGACAGTATGAAGCTCGACGCGACCACAAGGACTAAAGCTAGACCGAGGACAATCGACGCTAGGGTCTCGATCTCTACGAACATGCCGCCCAGTAGGGCTCCGCGGATCCTCAGCACATAGGTGCCGGGCGACGAGATGTAGAGAACCCTCCTCTCCACAGTCTCTCCCCCTATCTCTACATCCACTATGACCCGGTCGAAGACGGGGAGCACTCCGCTGAATGTAGCCTGAGAAGTCCTCTCTAGCCCTAATCTACCTCCCCTCCACTCCACCTCGACCGCCGCGCTAGTGATCGGTGTCCCAAGCCAGTCAACCACCTGGAGGCTGAAAGGTATATCCACGTTCCTGACCACCACCACGTTATCTCCCGCTGTAGCATTAATCCACCCGCTCAAGACTGTCACTCCCATATAGGTTACGGTGAGATCGTGCGGACCTGGCAAAAGCCTAAACGACACGCGGCCTTCGCGGTCGCTGCTCCGAGACATCTCTTTACGCGTTACCTGGTCGACGAGTCTGACAAGTGCTTCGGGGAGGGGCGCGCCATCCATCTTCTCCACCCTTATAACGGCTTCAACCCGGCTGGCAACAAGCGTGTGCTGCTGAGACCCAGGAAGAAACATTACCCGGAGGTTGCCGACGAGGAAACCGTCCTTGTAGGCGGTGACGGTTATTGGGCCGGAACCAGGCCTACCCTCGCTGAAAGGCACCGCCTTGAACGACGCGACTCCTCCCGCCCCGGAGCTAACCCTCGAGATTAGGCCGAGCTTATCGGATGAGAGCTCGACGACAAGCCCTCTCAGGGGATCTCCCGCATCGTCTTGTACCCTCACGAGGAGGTCGCCAACGTCGAGGATCATACTCATATTTCGAGGAACGAAGACGCTGATCTCCTCTCTGAGGAGCTGGATCGGCTCAGGAACCCCCTCGTAGTTCCTCTCGATTATGAGGGTGTATGTCCCTGCGATGTCGCTGGTGGGGACCAGTACCGGTCTCTGGGGGGATAGCCTCGCCGTATAGTTCAGGCGAGATGAGGTCAGGACGGCTGTGGCGTTAAGGGGGTTGCCGCCCGCGTCCAATAACTCCAAACCCAGCCTCGCGACGCTGGCAGTAAGATTGTAGGAAGAGACTTCGCGCGAGACCTCCAGAGTTTTGTTGAGAACCACCACCCCACCTAGGCGGCCCGTCAACGTATAAGGCCCGACACTTGGAAGGGCCGAGAGCGGCGTGTCGCTCAGGACCACGGAGCCGTCAGGCCCCGTGTTTCCCCGCCTAGCGATCGGCGCCTTGGACGATCTAAGCTCGATTACAAGCCCTTGAACAGGATGGTCCGATAAGTCTTTGACGGTGATACGCACGCTTCGCACCTGGATCGTTAGATTAACACTCGTCTGCCGCGGGAACTCGATTGTCTCTTGCGCGACAGCGACGCCGTCAAGGGTTGCGGTCAAGTTGTAGATCCCGGGAGACAAGACCCTGAACTCTGCTCTCCCCTGAGCCGTGGTGGCGAAGGTCCGGCGGAACGTAGAGTTCGAGAGGACCATCTCTATTCCCTGCCTCTGCCTTCCCTCGAGATCGTACACGTAAACGGTCAAGGATTGCTCTTGGGCGTAGCTCTCGGAAACGAACAGGATTGAGAGCAATAATATGGTTGATAATACGATCGGTCTCAAGCCCCTCATCAGCCCTATGCTATTGACATCTTTCGAGCCTCGCCGTAGGCGGGGTGGTTCCTCAGGAAGGTGTATACATCTGTGAGAACCTGTTTCGCGGTCTTAAAGGTCAGTTGCTCCAACGCGTCATCGAACCTTAGCCAGGCATAGGCCTTGTGTTCTCTGCTCAAAACTACTTGGAACGAGTTAGTCATCGCTAGAAAGAAGACTACCGACTTAACAACTACGTCCCCGTTGCTTGTGTAGGTGTAGCTGATGATTCTTCTGAAACCTTCGACGAACTCTACCTCTTGGATCCCCGTCTCCTCCCTTATCTCCCTCTTCGCCGCCTCAAGCTCGCTCTCCCCCTCCTCTATCCCGCCCTTGGGGAAATCCCAGTGCCCTCCCCCGTAGAGAAGCACGAGGAAGTACTTTTCGCCGATACTATTGTTGAAGATCACTGCTCCTGAGGACTTCTTAGTTAACATCTCCCGTGATCAGCTAGCTGTGTCCACCGGATAAATGTTTTGGCAAACCAGACTATCTGGAAGTCCTTCGAGAGGCGACCTCGGCGGCTTCTGCCAGTATTCTTCGGGCCTCCTCCTCGGTAGGCTCAAGGCTTAGTGTTCTTCCATCACCAACCGTCCCGATCTCGAGCGAGACATCGTTAAGCATCTCCTGGATCTCGCTCATCCTGTTCGAGACCTCTGGGAGGACTCCGTGGATCTCGCCACCGATCTTGCCCACTATGCCCCTTATGGGCTGCAATGCTACCCTCACGTCCCCCAGGTCCTTCACGGTGGAGAGACGATAGATCACTGCCTCAAGGGATAGCTGACACTTCAGGGCGCTGTTGAGCGATTTTCTGAGCTGCGATAGCTCTGATGCGTAGAGCGCGGCTCTCTCTGTGTCGCCCTCCTGGTATGACTTTACGCATAGCTCGAAGAGCTCCCTACTTCTCCTGCCCATCTGGTCAACCCGGGCGGAGAGCCTCTTATCGAGTACGGAGAGGTTGATGGATATCTCCTCGACCCTTCGCCAGATCTTTGCCTCCTTCCTCAAGGGAAACCGCATCGCCATTGAGGCGGGCTAAGAGATCCATATACAGGTAACTTAGCCCGCACGAGGAGAATACGACGGTATTCTCAACCGAATATCTTCGGCATAACGTCTGAAAGCATCATCGCCGCCAGCAGTATCAGCAAGATACCGAGGGCTATGTTTACGAGTCTAAGCCCCCTATACTGGACCAGCTTGGCGCCCCTATGCGACAGGAAGGCAGCGGCATAGAGCCAGGCATAATCTATCCATATGTGGGACACATACATCGCGAGGATCCCGACCCAGGCCGCCAGCCGGAAGGAGTCGAGTACTAGCTTGGCCCCAACCGTGAGCCACCACGCTATGAAGTAGGGGTTAAGTCCCGTGAAGATTATCCCGACGAGAAGTGGGCCGCCCATCCTGCTCTGAGACCCTGCCGTGGCAGCCGTTCCTCCTCCCCTAAAAGCACCCCTTATCTGCATGTAGCCGAAGATGACGAGTGCGAGCGAGCCAGCAACCCCCACGAAAACCTGATAGGATACATCACCACTAACGATCAAGGCGAATCCTCCCGCGAGCAGCAGGACTAGCGGGAACTCAACTATCATGTGGCCGGTCGCCGAGAGCAGCCCAGCCCGCGGCCCTTTCCTAACCCCCTCCGAGACGGTTGCGACAAAGAGTGGGCCAGGCGCGAGGGCGCCTGAGGCTGAGATCACGATAACGCTGACCAGCAGATGCAGCCACTCCGTCATTCGGGGAACGATGCAGCCATGTTTTATTAAGCCTTGATCCCCGCCAATACGAGGACCGCACCAATCCACTATGGACCGGCATCGGGAGAGCGTTAAATATGGGCTGGTAGCGGAGTATTCAGAGATGCGGGTTTGAGGCCTCAGCTAGTCGCTACGCTCGAGCTGATAAGGGCTACTGCGCGCTACCTCAAGGAGAACAGGATCGTGAGCCCTCCCAGGTGGGCGCCCTACGTCAAGACAGGGGTCTCTAAGGAGCGTCCTCCCCAGGATCCTGACTGGTGGTATATCAGGTGCGCGGCTCTCTTGAGGAAGATCCACCTGAGGGGGGCTCTCGGCGTTTCAAGGCTCAGGAGAATGTATGGTGGGCGGCACAGGATGGGGCATAGGAACCCCCACTTCTATCCAGGGAGCGGGAGCGTCATAAGGAAGGCTCTCCAGCAGCTGGAGGCCGCTGGGCTCATCGAGAAGACGAGAAAGGGCCGCGTCGTGACCGAGAAGGGGCGCCGCCTGCTTGAGGAGATGAGCGAGAGCATTTTGAAGAGACAGGTAAAGGCCTAGCGGGCGAGGATGAGGGAGGACCTCGTGGGTCTCTCGACAGTCTCGGAGGAGATAGAGGGGCTCCGCCAGCGATTTGTTAGGGGCGAGCTCGGTCTGGGGGAATATCTCGAGAGGCGGGCCGCCTTGGAGAGGCTTTACGAGGAGCTGGTCGAGGAGGAGTTGAGGCGGGAGCTATCTAGGAGGCGGTGACTACTCCCCGAACTTCTCCGTCCTGTTGGCCAGGTCCATCAGGATATTCATGAGGTCCAGCCCCCTGATCCTCCCTATGGCTCCCCCAGCCGCGTCAACCTCGTTAAACCTCTGGACCCCGTCCCGCCGCACACCATGTCCATAGATCAGGACTGGGACAGGGTCGCCCCGATGCTCGCCTGTGAGAGAGCTTGTCGTGTGATCTCCCGTCACGCAGACGATGAACTCGTCTCCTGGAGGCTCGAAGTGGCGTGCGAAGCTTGAGTCTATCTTCTCGAGGAAGGAGGCTTTGGTGACGGGGTCTTTGTCGTGCGCTGCGGTGTCTGTCCCCTTTATGTGTAGGAACACCATGTCTAGTCTCTTGAGTGTTTGGAAAGCCTTGCTGAACTTGGAGTCGAGGTTCGTGTTGAGGGTGCCTGTCGCCCCCTCTGCCTCGACAACCTCCATACCCGCTGATCCGCATACTCCCTTGTAGAGTGCTCCGCCCGCTATCACCGCTGCCTTGACACCGTATCTCTCCGTCAGTGAAGGCAGAGAGGGCATCTTCCCCGCCCCCCGCGGCAGGGCCATGTTGGCGACCGGCTTCCCCTCCGCCTTGCGCTTAAGGTTGATCGGATGCTTCTCCAGGATCTCCCGGTATCTCAGGAGGAGATTCCTGAGCGTCTCAGCCGTCCTCCTGCTGACGCCCGAGTCGTCGAGGGGGCGTGGCCACTCAACTCTCCCTCCCTCCCGGTGCGGATCCACATCGCTCACCTTATCGCTCACCTCCCCCCTCAGAACGAGGACGCAGCGATGCTCCACCGTATGCCTCAGAATCACCTCCACCCCGTCTATCTCCGCAACCTCTGCAAGGCTCTCAACGAGCTTCCCCGCCTCCTCGCTACCTATCCTGCCAGCCCTCCTGTCGATGACCGTCTCGCCGCTTAGCGTCGCGAGGTTGCATCTGAAAGCGACATCCCCGGGCCTGAGCATTATGCCGGCGCCAAGCGCCTCGAAGGGTCCCCTGCCAGGATAGTACTTGTAGGGATCGTAGCCGAGGATGGCGAGATGCCCCGTGTCACTACCCACCGGTAGCCCCGGCGAGACAGGGTCTATGATCCCCGTCATGCCGCCAGCCGCCAAGCTGTTCATAAAAGGTATCCTAGCAGCCTGTAGAGGGGTCATGCCCTGTAGGGCTCTGTGGGGCCTGTCGCCAACCCCATCAAGCAAGACTAGTAGAACCTTCACGCGAATACTGCGTATCAAGCCACTTATATAATCGAGCCCGCCGAAGAGCGTGGTGACGCTAGAGAGACCAAGAGGCGGATCAGGTTTGAGCCCTTCTGTACTCTCCTCCGAGTACCCTTATCGGGGAAAACAACTGAGCCTAAGGCTCGTCAAGGCGCTCTTCAGACAGGGGATTGTCGTGAAGGAGATAGTTGAGCATCCGGGATCTGTGGTAGTTGTCCCCCAGCTGGGGGAGAGGCGCTACCTCCTCGTCAGCCAGCACAGGCTGAGCGTGGGAGATAGGCTCATCGAGTTCCCCGCCGGGACATTGGAGCCCGGCGAGGATCCGGGGAGCTGCGCTGCTAGAGAGCTCGAGGAAGAGACGGGGTATAGGGCACGGGAGATTATCGCGCTGGCCAGGGCTTATCCCTCACCAGGCTACTCGACTGAGCTGATGAGTTTTTTCCTAGCTAGGGGCCTCGAGAAGGCCAGCCCGAGGCCCGACGAGGACGAGGAGATCGAGCTGGTTGAGATGGATAGCGAGGCCATCCTGAGGGCGGTAGAGGCGGGAGAGATAATAGATCTGAAGACGATCGCCGGCCTTTTTCTCGCCCTTAGGCGACGGTAGCGCCTAGGAGTGTTTAGCCCTCCTCGTCTTGCCGAGCCCGGCGGGCTCCAAGTTAAGCACCACCGTCTTCAACACCATCATCTCCTCTATAGAGTATCCGATCCCCTCCCTGCCTATCCCCGAGTCCTTCACCCCTCCGAAGGGGAAGTATCCGACCCCGTGCCGCGGGAAGTCGTTCACCGTCACAGCGCCGCTCTGCAACTGCTTAACTACCTTCCACATCCTGTAAATGTCCCTTGTGAAGACGCACGAGTCGAGGCCATACCTGCTACGTGAAGCTATGTCAAGGGCCTCCTCCTCGTCCCGCACCCTGCAGACAGTGACTACCGGGCCGAAGGTCTCCTCCCAGAGTATCCGTGCGTCTCTGGGAACCATGTCAAGCACTGTCGGCTCGTGGTAGCAGTTATGGTACCGGCCCCCTCGCAGGAGCTTGGCCCCCTTCGCTACGGCGTCCACGACCAACGAGTTGACCCTCTCAGCACTTGCCTTGTTTATCAGGGGCCCCATGGTGACGCCCTCCAGCCTGGGATCCCCGGCCCTCACCTTATCGACGAACTTGAGCACGAGCTCGACAAACCGGTCAGCCACGCTCTCCATAACCAAGATCGCGCTTATAGCGTCGCACCTCTGCCCCACGTTTCGCAGAGAGCCCGCTACACACTTCTCAGCAGCCAGGTCCAGATCCGCGTCGTCGAGAACTATCGCATACGCCTTGCCGCCCAGCTCTAAGTGGAGCCTCTTATGTGCGGCGATACTTGCGATCTCGCGGCCGACCTCGGTAGATCCCGTGAAGGAGACCATGCCGACATCCTCGTGAGCGGCTATGTAGGAGCCGATCCTCCCCGGGCCGGTCACCACGTCAAGTGAACCCGCAGGAACCCCCGCCTCCTCGAGGGCCCGTGCCAAGAGGAGTTGGCTTAATGGGGTCTCGCTGGCAGGCTTAACGACCACCGTGTTCCCGGATAAGAGGGCCGGGATTATCTTGGCAGCCGGGATGTAGAGCGGGTAGTTGAAGGGGCCTATGGCCCCAACGGTCCCTATGGGCTCTCTCAGGACTATGGCGACCTTTCCCATCGTGTCCGTCGACCAGTCGCCCGGCCGGTATTCGCCGCTGATCTTCGAGACATCCTCCATAGTCATCCTCATCCTCTCGACTACCGCCGTGATCTCTCCCAGCGCGTCGGCCCTCGGCTTCCCCGCCTCAACCATCAACACGTTGACGAAATCCTCCCTATTCTTCTCGATAATTGATGCAGCCTCGTGGAAGATCTCGATCCTGTCTATGGCAGCGATCGCCCTTATCCTCGGCCTTGAGGACCTGGCCGCGCTCACCGCCTCGTCTACGTCGCGTTCAACACCCTTCTGAGCATACGCCACAACGCTGTCGTCAATAGGCGTGTCGACGGCAAAGGTCTCTCCGGAGACGCTCTCGACCCATTGCCCGCCGATAAACATCTTGAAGACGGGTAGGCCGTCGCGCCCCACCCTGTAAACCCCGCTAAAGAAATCGCTGAGACGGAGAGACGGTCTCCCGATCTGGCTCTTAATCTCGAGGCTCATGCCTGGCTGAGGGATCTGGCGGCTCTCTTATTTATGTTAGACTTTCTGCGTCAGGCTTAAGGGGGGCCGTTCGCTGAGCGAGCGGTCATGTGCCTGTAGGTTGGAAACCTATTTTTTGGGGAGGGGTGCAGGGTGAGTTGGTTGCGTTGATCCCGTCCAAGGACGATGTCTTAGCCGCTCTGAGGCGTGTGAAGGACCCGGAGCTCGGCATGGATGTCGTGAGCATGGGCATGATACGTGACTTGGTCGTCAGGGGGGATGAGGTCGACTTCACACTCGAGCTCACAACCCCCGCCTGCCCATTTAACGCTCAGATCGAGCAAGCGGTGAGGGAGGCGGTTCAGGGAGTAAAGGGAGTCAAGTCGGTTAAAATGAGGGTCACCGCGAGGGTGAGGCAGGCGGCCGTCCCTCGGCAGCAGGTTGAGGTGCCCGGAATCAAGAACATCATAGCGGTGGGGAGCGGTAAGGGGGGTGTGGGCAAGACAACGGTCGCCACAAATCTGGCCGTAGCCCTCGCCGAGGCGGGGGCCAGCGCCGGCATCCTCGACGCAGACATCTACGGCTCGAGCCTGACCCGCTTCATAAGGAGATACACCTTCGAGTCGAGGCCAGGCACCAAGATACAGCCCGCACTAGGCCCCCTCGGCCTGAGGATGATGTCTATGGGGCTGCTGGTCCCGGATACCACCCCGATCATCTGGCGGGGCCCCCTCGTGGGAGGCGCGGTCAGGCAGATGCTATTAGAGGTCGAGTGGGGAGAGCTTGACTACCTGATAGTGGACCTGCCTCCTGGCACCGGAGACGCTCCCCTGACACTGGCCCAAACCATACCCGTCACGGGCGCCATAATCGTGACGACGCCTCAACAGGCTTCTCTCGACATCGCCATAAAGGCTCTGCACATGTTCCGGAAACTCAACGTCGAGATACTGGGACTCGTGGAGAACATGTCGTACTACGTGTGCAACAACTGTGGGGCAAGGGAACACATCTTCGGAAAGGACGGGGCCGTGTCCGCGGCGGCCGAGGCAGGCGCCCCGCTCTTGGCCCAGATACCCCTGCTCCCAAGGATAAGGGAGCTCAGCGACGGAGGAGAGCCCCTAGTGATCTCGGACCCCGACTCGGAGGCCGCCCAGGTCTTCAGGGCGCTCGCGAGGAGGGTGGCCGCAGGCGTGAGTGTGCTGGCAGTCCGGAGGGGGGCGAGGTAGGGATGACCGAGAGCCGCGTCATCGGGGTCCCCCGGCCCGGTGTCTACCGGTCAGACGAGCTCAGGCTGGAGGACCTGCTATCTAGGCTAAACACTTTCTACGGCTCCGGGAAGTCTGGAGCGTTGGCCCTTTTTCTAGGGGTAGCGAGGGCCGAGAGCAGAAACGGCAGGGAGGTAGACCACCTGTTGATAGAGGCGTACGAGGAGAACGCCAACGCGGAGATAGAGAAGATATGCAGAGAGGTGAGGGAGAAGCATAGGGCCGAGTATGTCGGGATATGGCACCTCGAGGGGACCTTCCGCCCCGGAGAGCCGGTAGTCCTGGTCGTCGTCGCGGGCCCCCACAGGGACAGGGTCTTCGAGGCTCTGCGCGAGGGCGTCGAGAGGTACAAGAGGGAGCCGGCCATCTTTAAGAAAGAGGTTTACAGGGACGGATCGGGGTGGTGGGTCTCTGAGTAGGCTTTACTGAGAAGGACTAAACCTTAATATACGTGGCGTCTATTAGATGGTCTGAAAGGCATGGCTATACAGGGCCTTGAGTGGATAATCGTCGCGGTGGTCCTGCTCGTCCTCTTTCTCTGGGGGCCGGAGAGGCTCCCCAAGATAGCTAGGGCCTTCGGTCAGGCTAAGAAGGAGTTCGAGAAGTCCTCGAAGGAGGGCGGGTCGGAGGAGGCTCAGGCGAAAAAACAGATCGAGACCGAGTCGTTGAGTGATCAGAAGCTCCTCGAGGTCGCTAGGACGCTGGGTATCGAGACCGAGGGGAAGAGTAGGGAGGCCCTCATCCGTGAGGTAAAGGAGAGGCTGGGTGCCGCCTCATGATATCCCCGCTGGAGCTCCTCTTCATCCTGGCGCTGATCTTTCTGCTAATCCTCCTCTTCAGCCCGCAACGTATAATAAAGCTCGCGCGGAGCCTCGGCGAGCTTAGGAGAGAGATGAAGAGGGGCGAGGAGGAGGCGGAACGCAGGGAGTAGCGCCCGGCGCAGCCTCACCCTGTGGAACTCAGGACGGGTTAGACTCCTGCCGGCGTGGGGTTGGCCTCTAGCTCGCTGACCTTGCCCAAGCCGCGCCAGCGATAACTGCCTGCAGGGACAGTAGGACCTGGGCTAGGAGCTGGTGGAGAGCCACGTTCTCAGGTAGGAGGTATGAGAAGACAACCACGGCGCCCATCCCCACCTGTATCGCGACTAATAGGAGGCTGAGGTACGCGAGGCCCCGCACAGCTCTGGAAAAACCGTGACCGGCCAGCCTCCTCGCCACGTACGCCGTGTAAACAACAGCGCCCACTACAACTAGGCCCCACACCCTATGTATGAACTCCAGCAGGATCGGGAGTGTCTCGGGCCAGGGGCAGAGGGGCCATTCGGGGCAGGCCATGCCGGCGCCCATCTTTGAGACATAGCTCCCGATTGTGTTCATGGTGATAATGGCGGCTGCCGATAATAGGGCGGTCCTGAAAAGACTCCGCTCGGTGTCCATCGGTACAGAGATGGCTTGAGCTCTTCTTTATAAGTATCCCAGCCCCCCGGCTGATGTTGAGGGTCTCTAGGAGGGTCACTGAGGTTGGTCAGGAAGACGAGGAAGAACCCCAACGAGATGACCTTCATGGAGCATATACTGGAGCTCAGGGACAGGCTCAAAATGATAATAATCGGGTATTTCGTCTCCCTGATCTTCTGGCTCGCCTTCCCCTCAACCATCTCCATCTCGAACGTCGGCTCTATAGTTACCGGCGAATACAAGCCGATCATCAGCGCTGTCCTTGACTACACCGTATCCCTCACGGGAGGGCTCTTCCGGATAATCCCCGGCAGACTTGTCTCGCCGCTCGAGATATATTTCGTGGCGGCGGCACTCGTCGCCTTCATCACTGTCATACCGCTCATCGGCTACGAGATCTACGCCTACGTCAACCCGGCCCTCTACCCTCACGAGAAGAGGCTCGTGTGGCCCTTCCTCGCCTCCTTTCTCTCACTATTCACCATGGGAGCGGCCTTCAGCTACTTCATAGTCGTCCCGCTAATAATCAGGTTCATGGCGATATTCGCCGATATCGTGGGTATAGAGCCGGACCTCCGCCTCATAGAGGCCGGCGACTATTTCATGTTCGTCTTCTCGACGGTAGGCTCAATGGGGCTCCTCTTTACGTCCCCCGCTATATTCGTCCTCCTCGTCCGTCTCGGGATCATAGGGACCGGCTTGTTCTCGCGGAACAGAGTATACTTCTACGGTATACTATACATAATCATCGCCTTAATAACTCCTGACGGCTGGCTTGTAGGTAACACGATCCTCTTTCTGCCGCTGGTGCTGATGATGGAGATAGCTCTCCGCGTCGCTAGGCGGTTCGAGAGGAAAAGGCTAACCGGTGAATACTCCATCCCGCGCTGCAAATTCTGCGGTAACGAGATCCGCGAGGGAGAGATATTCTGCCCCAAGTGCGGCCGGAGCCAGGAGTGATCAGCCCCGGACCCCCTTGACGGTCCCGGAGGCTCTGACCACTAGGGCAGAGACCCGCTGCCCATCAATCTCTCTCAAAAGGGTTAGGGCGAGAAGCACGGTCGGCAGCCGCTTATGGCTACACCGCAATATGAACCTGCCCGGGCCGGCGCGCGGCTTAAGGACGCGGATCTCAGCCTCAGCCAATGCAAGCCAGCCACCAAGCCTCGCTAACACTCTGGACACAGCGTTCTCAAACGCCTCCGCCGAGACCTCCCCCTGTGTGCCCGTGACCTCGACGAGAAGGTAGCGCCTCCTACTCCTCAACAAGCCTCCACACACCTTGCGGGTCGAGGCGGCCCTCGCGCCTAGCCCTGTTGTTCTCGAGAATTGTCATCGCCGTTGACGAGATGGCGTCTAGAGCAGCGGAGGGGGCTGAGCCGCTTGCCCACAAAATTGATGCGAGTTGGAGGGGCCTCCTAAGGCTTAGGACATCACTTGCGCCAGATGACGCGACGAGTTTTATCACTTTCTTGGACGCGACGCGGACCGCGTGGAGTGCTTTTTTGTAGGCCCTGAATTCGTGCTCGATTATGTGGGCCAGGGAGACCTCGTAGGCGTTGTTAGTCACGGAGACGACGTGTCTGTCGATCCTAGGGAGGCCCGGTAGGCTCACGACCACGGAGTCGACCCTCATGTCCCGGACCGCGGCCATGAGAATATCCCTCGAATCAGTTGCGACTGCGACGTAGTCATATCTCCATCTCTCCTCGGAGAGCCGGCGATACATCTCCTCGACAGAGCGCGGCGACATCGTGACCCGCCTGAAGGCCTCTATGCCAAGATTCCGAGCCTCATTCTTAGCAGACTCCCACACAGGGTCGGCAGCCTCTATGGCGAGCGCCGAGTACCCTAGCTCTGCGGCCCTTTCCAACATCTGGGTTGCGAGAGACGGTGACGCGGGCCTGATCCAGGCGTCAACGTATCTACGCGGCATCTGAGTCACCCTTCTAGGTCTGGCCTCCCCCGCGTAGCCTTATCTCGATTTTGATCGCGTCCTCGAGAGAGGGCTGGATAACTCCCATCGCGGCAAGCTGCTTGTTCAGCCTCACGTGTATCGTCCTGGTCCTTCTGGACGTCTCTGACCCTTCTTCGAGATAGCGGCTCGGTAAAGACTCTTGGAGCCGATCAAACACCGTCTCAGCGTCAACCCCCACGATCTCGGTCTCGAGAACAGTGAGGGGCTCGCCGAAAACGCCGGTCAGCCTCTGGTCCTCGAAGGCCACCCCCTCGGGCAGCTGCAGGACTCTGCGGATGGCCTGGCGCACCTTCTCCGCCGACTCGGTAGGCCCACATATGGCCCGGACCCGGATGCTCACTACGCCAGACATCTACCCGACCCTATGGCTGGGAGCCTATTATACCCCTGTCAGGCCCGGCTGCATGCGCTCAGGCCACGTCAAGCCCTGTCTGCTCAGTACCACCTATCCTTTATCTTCAGGAGGTACGCGAGGGCGTTGGTCCCCAAGTGGAGGATGGCTGTTAGTAGGAGGATCGCGGCCAGAGTTATGGGAGTTATCCAGCCCGAGGGACCGTAGGGGATCGACGCGGCGACAAGCGCTACGATGATGAATCCGAGCTGGTCTAGAACTGGTGCGCTCTTCCCCCGTGGATAGCCTAGCCTCCTCTTCACGAACGAGCCCGCCAGGTCTCCGGTGATGGCTCCCACCACTAGAAGAAACGCCTCTTCAAAGCCCCTGTAGGTGGACGGGGAGATCAAGGCGATGGATAACGCGGCGAGTATCCCGGCCGCGAGACCCGAGGCCAGCCCCTCCGCCGTCTTGCCGTCCCCGAGCAGTCTTCTCCCGTGCCAGGATCTCCCAAGGTCTAAGGGGTGGGGCTGACCAACCATCCTCACAACAACGACGGGCGCACCGTTAGCCGCGTAGGCTGGGAGCACATAGACGATACTCTCGGCGATCAGCTCAAAGGTCGACAAACCCCTCCTACGCCGGTGATGATACCTATATTACCCTATCACGGGCGTCACCATCTTGGATGCCCCGCTGTGTAGTGGCTATCGACCAAGGCACGACCGGGACAAGATGCCTCATAGTGGATGAGGATGGCCGACCGATCTCCTGGGCCTACAGAGAGCACAGACAGATCTATCCCAGGCCCGGGTGGGTCGAGCATGACCCTCTCGAGATCATAGAGTCAACCCGGCTCGTGGTCTCCGAGGCTCTCGCGGGACTCGGTGCGGGCTACCGCGTGGAGGCTGTGGGCGTCACAAATCAGAGGGAGACGACAGTGCTGTGGGACCGGAGGCAAGGGACACCTATCTACAACGCTATAGTCTGGCAGGACACAAGGACCATGGAGAGATGCGAGAAGCTCAGGCGCATGGGCCTCGAGGAGGATCCTATACACAGGTTGACGGGCCTGTATGTCTCTACCTACTTCTCGGCGACAAAGGCCGAGTGGATCCTCAGGAACGTGGAGGGCTCCTTGGAGAGGGCGGGGAGAGGCGATCTGCTCCTCGGGACCATCGACACGTGGCTGATCTGGAACCTGACCAGGGGCTCCGGCAAGGGCGCCCACGTGACGGATTACTCCAACGCCTCCAGAACCATGCTCTTCGACATAAACAGGCTTGAGTGGTCGCCTGACCTCTTGGAGATCTTCGGTGTTGATGAGTCGATGCTCCCTGAGACTCTTCCAAGCTCCTACAGGGACCACTACGGATACACCGATCTCTGGGGCCTGCTAGGGAGATACGTCCCGGTGTGCGGGGACATAGGGGACCAACAGGCCGCTCTCGTCGGCCAAACATGCTTCAGTGCTGGGCAAGCGAAGAACACGTACGGGACAGGATGTTTTCTGCTCCAGAACATCGGTGAGACTCCGAGGCTCTCATCCCACGGACTCCTGACGACGGTCGGCTACTCCACCGAGAAGGGCAGGGCGACCTACGCCATGGAGGGCTCCATCGCCATCGCAGGCTCGCTCCTCAAATGGCTCGCCGAGAACATGGGGATAATATCCTCCCCCCTAGAGACGGAGGAGATGGCGCGGAGCGTGCAGAGTGAGGGCTCCGCCGGGGTCTATCTCGTCCCCGCTTTCAGCGGGCTTTTCGCACCCCACTGGGACCCCTCAGCCCGCGGCCTCATAATAGGGCTGTCGGCCTATACCAAGCGGGAGCACATGGTCCACGCCGCCCTCGAAAGCATCTGCTGGCAGACCTACGATGTCGTCGAGGCTATCGAGGCTGACGCGGCTGTGAGGCTGACGAGTCTCAGGGTTGACGGTGGGGCGTCGAGGAACAGCTATCTGATGCAGCTCCAGGCCGACGTACTGGGCCGAGAGGTAGTCAGGCCCGCCTTCTCCGAGACAACCTCGATGGGTGCAGCCTACATAGCTGGTCTCGCCGCGGGAGTCTGGGGCAGCCTAAGGGACCTCGAAAAGATGTGGAAGCCCGAGGCCACCTTCAAGCCTACTTGGCCCGAGGAGAGGCGCCTGCGGGGCCTGATGTCCTGGAGGGCCGCCGTGGAGAGGGCGAGGGGATGGCTCAGCCGGGACGGGTCTGTGAGCTAAAAATTCGCGGGACGAGCTCTAAGCTGCTTGAGTATTTATAGACGGATTAGACCCTCAAAATAGATGTCCGAGGAAGAAACAGCCAGGGCCTCCAGGCCAAGGATACCCATCAAGGTCCTCGTCGCAAGGCGTAGGCGGCCAAGGTTCGTCAGGCAGGAGGCCTGGCGTTACAGGAGGCTCGGCGATAAGTGGAGGAGGCCTAGGGGGAAGGACAGCAAGATGAGGCTGCAGAAACGAGGCTGGCCTCCCCTCGTAAAGGTGGGCTACAGGACGCCGAGAGAGTATAGGGGACTACACCCCTCAGGCCTCCGCGAGGTCCTTGTCTCAAACGCTAAGGAGCTGGAGGGGCTCGACCCATCGGTTCATGCGGTGAGGCTGGCTGGCACCCTAGGTAGGCGCGCCAGGGAAAGGATCTATGAGAAGGCTGTTGAGAAGGGTCTAAAGGTGCTGAACCCGCCGCGGGTGGCTGAGGAATGAGCCTCTCCATACAGAAGAGGATAGCCGCAGAGATCCTTGGCTGCGGCGTGAACAAGGTCCGCTTCGACACTGAGAGGCTGGAGGATGTAGAGGACGCCATAACGAGGGCCGATATCCGGAGGCTGATAGAGGAGGGCGCTATCTACAGGGCTCCAGATACTGGGCATACGAGGCAGAGGGTCAAGGAGAGGAGGGGCACCGGGAGGAGGAAGGGGGGAAAGCACTCGGTCATCTCGCGGAAGGAGCGCTGGACGCGTCTCGTCAGGGCCCAGAGGGGATATCTGAGCAGGATGAAGAAGGCGGGCCTGCTCAGGGAGGGAGTCTACAGGCGGGTCTACCTCATGATAAAGGCCGGGAGATTCAGATCCGTAGCCGAGCTGAGAAACTACCTCGTAGAGAACAACTATTTGCTCAAGGGTGCTTGACGGATGGCGCGGTATAAACCTCCCAGAAGAATGCCTCCGAGGAGGCGCCGTCTCGGACGCACCGACTACAGGAGTAGGCTCGCCCTCGTAAAGTCTGGAAAGCCCCGGCTCGTTATACGGAGGACAAACCGCTACATCATCACCCAGCTCATCGAGCCTCGGAGAGGCGGAGACTACACGGCCCTAACCGTGACATCTAAGATGCTTACAAAACACGGCTGGATAGGCGGACTCAAATCACTACCCGCAGCCTATCTCACCGGACTAGCCGCCGGAAGGATGGCGCTGGCCAAGGGGTATGTCGAGGCGGCCGTTGACATTGGGAGGCACACATCACATAAGGGCTCGCGACTCTTCGCCGCTGTTAAGGGGGCGGTTGACGCGGGTCTATCGATCCCCGTGGGCGAGGAGGTGTTCCCCGCGGAAGAGCGTCTGAGGGGCAACCACATCAAGGAATACTCCGAGATGGACCGGTCAGGCCACTCGGCCTCCCAGTTCGTTAAAACACCCGCCGATTTCCTCTCCAACCTTCCCCAACTCTTCGAGGAGATAAAGCAGAGGATACTGTCCCAGAGCCCAGGCCCAAATCTTGGCTAGGACAGTTGAGCCATGGCCCTCCAGAGATGGCTCGTCGTACCTCTCGCCCTATCCTCTCTGAACTTAGCCCTATACCTTGGGCAGGGTGTGCGGCTGGCGGTGGCCGGCGAGCCTAACGCCTCTCTCGTGGCTGCCAACTTCGTACTAGCATCACTCTACGCCGTAAGCGTCTTGCTTCTGAGAATGGCGCAACTACCCGCAGCCATCTACTCCACGGTCCTCGCCTCGATAGTCACTGCGAGGATGCTTGACGCCGCGCTGGACCCTCTCCGCGAACCGCTCTTCAGGGCCTCGCACGCCGGGATGATCGTCTTGGCGTGGCTCGTCCCACTCTCGACACTCGGCGCTGTCTACTGGAGAAGCAAGAGGGTGCTGGAGGCCCCGTCTAAAGCTGGGTAACAGATATTTGTAGAGGCTTATAGAGGGTTAGGAGAGGACATGGAGACCGAGACTCTAGAGCTGCTCCTCCTCATCACCGCCCTCGCCTTCGCGGTCCTCTCGGTCGAGACCCGAAACCTGACTAGGACTGTCTTCAGCCTTCTCATCTTCACGGCGATCGTCGGCGCCATCTTCATCACCCTAGGCGCCGTCCATATAGGTGTGCTCCAGATCATAGCCTACTCGGGCGGACTCATGGCCCTCTTCCTCTTCATGATAATGCTGACGAACAGGCGTGACGAGACATGAGGGCTAGCGAGGTCTTAGGGATAGTAGTGTCCGCACTCTTCGCCGTCCTGTTCATCTCCAGCCTGGCCGCGAAGCCCCCCATGTATGAATACTGGGGGTTAAACATGGGCCGCGTCGTCTCGGTCGGGCTGCAGGAGCTCGGCACGGTTCTGAGCGACTATCTTTTGGGGGGCTTCTTCCCGGCGCTCACGGGCGTGATAATCATAGTCGTCAGCATAATCCTCGGCGTCTCGATGCTCTTGAGGGAAGGTGAGTAGGACTTGGCGCTTAACACCATGATCTACGTCATATTCAGCGGCCTCATCTTCAGCGTGGGTATCTACACGCTGGCCTCCAAGAGGAACATAATCAAACAGCTCGTAGGCATCGAGCTCATGGTCAACGCCGCGAACATCAATCTGGTGGTTTTCGCCTCGAGCAGCGGGGCCGGGCTAGACCCCTACGCCCTCTCCCTCGTCGTGTTATCCATAGCCGCTGGGGCGGCCGTCATCACGGTTGGACTCATGCTGATAATCAATGTCTACAGGACCTACGGAACCATGGACTTGGAGGCCCTAAGGAAGTTAAGGAGATAAGCCGCCCGAGATAGGGGGGATTATCACCACCACATCCCCCTCGCTCAGGCGATGGTCAAGGGGGGCCCCAGTAATCTTCACCCCATTTATCGCCACCGCCATGCTGGGCCTCAGATCGCCTTGCTCCGTCAAGATATAACGCCTCATCTCGTCTCCATACTTCTTCACGATCATCTCTACCAGCGTCCTCACGGTGGCGCCCTCCCCGAGCCTAAACCTCTCGCTCCTGGCCCCCGTCTTCTCACGCAGGAAGGCGTAGTACCGTGTCTCGACCGTGATGAAGGCGCGGCTCACCCCATGCCTTAACCTTGGTGTTCACGAGATAAGGTTTCGCGGTCTACCTTGGGTCGGCGCGGAACCTGGGGCGGAGAGACTCTGCCAGCTCCTCCGGGAGGGTGTCTATCACCGGCTCCCAGTTCATCTTCTCCATGAACCCGTCGTCGTTGACGTAGAGCTGTGTTGGGGTTGGGCGGGAGATGATCCTTGCGTGGAGGTAAAAGCTGTCCGCCCATTCCGAGTCTCGCGGAGCGGAGTAGAAGGACATGTTGAGGCTCATGACGCCTGTAGCGGCGTAGTATCGAGCCACAGCTTCTAAACCCTGCGCGAACTCCTCGATGTCCAAGGAGTCGAGCGAGTCGAGGCTTGGCTTGCCGGCGAATATAGCTATGATCTCCCTGTTACCGATCGGCGCGTAGCTGGCCAGCCAGGCGACGCGGCTCCCCCGCGCCACAATCCTCTCCCCCGCCCTCTCCTCCGCTTTCAGCAACTCCCCCCAGAAGCAGGCGCCATTCTCCTCGGTGAAGCGCCTGCTCGCCTCCAGCTCCTCTCGCAGAAGGGTTGTCGGGTTATCCTCGGCTGTGACTTGGAAGTGGGGGTGGAGTATGCTAGCTCCTGAGGGCGGCATATAGTTCCAGCTGATCTGCCAATATCTAGCCGAGGCGTCCACCCGCGCCAAATCCTTTAGGTACCTGAGCGAACAGGCGAGCCCGTCTCTAAGCTCGCCCCACCCGACTTCGCTGAGGGGGATGAAGTGTCTCCTAGTGAAGACCGTGACCGCGTGATGCCTCGTGAAGGGGTATAGGTTTGGGAAGACCCAGCAATCGCCCTCGTGGAGCCTCCTGTAGGCGAGGCCGCTGAAGCTTGGCGTCGCCGTCTCGACCCTCTCCGGGCAGAAGGGGCAGCTCGCCCTTGATTCCTCGGCCAACCTCTCCATTAGGCTGATATCTCTGGAAGCCTGTTTCGGCCTCCTCGCCCGCTCCACGTTTATCCTGGCCCCTCGGCCAGTAAGAGGGTCGTACCTCACCTCAATCGTCTGGGAGGCGACGCGGTCGGCGGAGCCAGGGGGATAGTGCTTCGACTCAACGACGATTTTCCTGAACTCTAGCGACATTCCAGGAGAACAGTGTTGAGACGGCTTAATAGACCCTTTCCAGCTCCACCCAAGGCAGTCATAGCCTCAGCTCGACTATATCGCCGTCCTCAAGAGCGTGGTCGGGACCAACCCTCTCTCCCTGAACCTTCACGGACCTGCCCCAGACCCTTGCGTACTTCATTCTCTCCGCGAAGTCTCTGTGGATCTTCTCCGCGAGCTCTCCAACCGTGACTCCGCGCCTCAGTAGCAGGGGCTTACCCGAGACCCCGCCATCCTTCTTGGTGTAAACCCTTATCATGTCGAGGGTGGCGAAGATGGTTCTTCTGAGGCCTGCTGGGTCTCCGTCGAGGGCGGAGGCCTTGACGGCGCTGTATCCCGCGGCCCTGATCTCCTCGAGGGCCTTCGCGGCCTGCTCCGGCTCTAGGTCAGCCTTGTTGATGATAACGAGGCCTTTCTTATAATCGGGCCTCCTGATCAGCTCCTCCTCAAGCTCGTCGAGAGACACGTTGCCGGCTATCCTTATTATCGCGGATTTTATCCCGAGGGAAGAGGCGAGCTCCTTCACCGCGTCGTACCCACCCTCAACCGAGCCCTGTATGACCACCCTGATGCCGCCGCTGTCTGTCCGGACTATCTGGACGTCAAAGCTCTTCGGCTTGAGCGAGATGCCGTAGTCGTCAATAAGCCTCACGGACTCGCGGAGCTGCCTTAACGGGTCTCTGGAAGCGTCGACTACGACCGCCAGCAGGTCGCTTGTCCTCGCAAGCCCCATCGACCTCGAGGCTAGTGATGTCTCCTCGAGAGCCTCGGTCAGTATGGAGGGCAGGTCCAGTAGCTGTATCTCGCAGTTCTCGTAGACGAGCATGGCCGGGTAAGGCCTCCTCGTCGCCAGGGGGTAATGGCCCACAGGGACCGGGGCCCCAGTCAGAGCCTTCACGAGGCTCGACTTACCCGCGTTTGCTGGTCCGATGAAGGAGACCCGGGCCCAGCCCTCCTTCTTCACGTTGAACGTAGACGAAGCCGCGCCGGAGCGTCTAACCCTCCTCTCCTCCAGCTCGTCCCTGAGCTCCGCAAGCCTCTTCCTAAGCTGGCGCCGCAGCTTCTCAGTGCCCTTGTGATCCGGGATGAGCGAGAGAGCCTCGGTGAGGACCGCTATCTTCTCCTCGATGGTCCTCGCAGACTGATACTCCGCTAGCTTATGCCTTGCCTCGGCGGGGAGGTTGGTGGGCATCCCCCGACTCAACCAAAGCTACTAGTTGACAAATTTAGGCCTTCGCCGTTCGGGCGCGGATATCGGATTTATATTGTTTGTACGCCCAGGCTACAGCGGCGCGGATTGGCTATCAAGGCCTTCTTCGAGGAGGCGAGGCGCATCTTGGCCGAGGCGGGCGTCGATGAGGCTAAGATACTGCCTCCCAAGTCCCAGAGGTTCGGGGAGGCCTACACAAACTACCCCTTCGAGGCAGCCAAAAAGCTCGGAGTCGATGCGCGGAGGCTCGCAGCCGAGATCGCCTCAAGGCTCAGGGCCGGAGGCCTAGTCGGACGCATAGAGGCGGCGGATCAAGGCTACATCAACTTCTATGCCGACTGGCCACGCTTCTCGGAGCTCACGGTGAGGGAGGCCTTGGAGGCGGGTGAGGGAGGATACGGGGGATCGGGCATAGGAGGGGGGTCGGTGGTCTTGGTGGAGCATACAAGCGTGAACCCTAACAAGCCCCTCCACATCGGTCACGCGAGGAATGTGATCCTGGGTGATGTTCTGGCGAGGCTCTACTCCAAGACGGGTTACAGGGTCTACGTGCTGAACTACATAGACGACAGCGGCGCCCAGATGGCGAGCTTACTACTGGGCTTCCAGGAGCTCGGCTACCCCGAGACCCCTCCCCAAGGAGTCAGGTTCGACGAGTACTGCGGAGACACTGTGTACGTCGGCGTGATGAGGGCGGTCGAGAACGATAGCAGGCTCCAGGCGAGGCTGAGGGAGATGGCCAGGAGAATCGAGGACCGGTCCGACGCTATGTTTAGATACGCGAGGATGGTCTCGGAGAAGGTGTTGTCGCTCCAGCTCCAGACCTGCTGGAGGCTAGGGGCGAGGTACGACATCCTCTTCAGGGAGAGCGACGTGATCGCCTCCGGACTATGGTCCGAGACCTTCCCGAGGCTCGTGGAGCAAGGACTCCTGTACAAGTCCTCGGAGGGTGCGAAGAGGGGCTGCTGGTGTATCGACTTATCCTCACACCCCGTACTCTCTCGGGAGGGCGACGAGGTCTTCGTGAAAAGCGACGGCGCCACGACGTATGTCGCGAGGGACACGGCCTTCGCGCTCTGGAAGCTCGGCGAGTCGAGAGTCATCCTCAGGGCGAGGCCTTGGGAGAGGAACCCCGACGGCTCGCCTATCCTGATCACAGATACCGATGAGGAAGAAGAACTGACGCTCCCGAGGCCAGCCCTAGTCCTCACGGTGGTTGGGTCGGAGCAGAAGAGGCCGCAGGAGATCCTGAGATACGCGCTCACGAGGCTTGGAGCCGACGGGGACCGCTACCTTCACTTCTCCTACGAGAGGGTTTCGCTGAGCCCTGAGACGGCCGCTAGGCTCGGAGCCAAGGTGGATGGAGCCCGAGCTGTTCCCATGAGCGGTCGGAGGGGGCTCTACGTGAAGGTCGAGGAGGTTCTCGACACACTCAAGGCTCAGGCCGAGGAGGAGACCGTTAAAAGGCATCCTGACTGGAGCCGCGAGAAGGTCGAGGAGACGGCCGAGGCTATAGCGACCTCCGCGCTCAGGTACGCAATCCTGAGGTCGGAGCCGGACAGGCCTGTCGTCTTCGATGTCAAAGAGGCCACGAGGCTGGACGGGGATACCGGTCCCTATATACAGTACAGCGTCGCGAGGGCCTACAGGGTTCTCGAGAAGGCCCTTGACGCGGGCCTCACGTTATCGGTTAAGCCCCTCCATGTGCTGGCGGAGGAGGAGAGGCTGCTCGTCCGAACCATAGCCTACGCGCCCTGGATAGTCGAGGAGGCCGCTAAGAACCTGCATTTGCGACAGATCGTCGCACAGACGCGCGAGATGGCCGTCAGGTTCAACGAGTTCTACGAGCGCTGCCCGGTCCTGGAGGGAGGGGATGCAGCGCCGTTTAGGCTCGCCTTGGTCGGGTCCTACATAAGCGCCCAGAGGAGCTTGATGGAGTTGCTTGGGCTCCGAATCCTCCGAGAGATGTAGGTGGTGTGCTACAAGAGCTCCTCGATCCTCTCAGGGACCTCGAGGAGACTTTTGGCTATTCTCCACTCGCTGTTGGCGGGGCTCTTGGTGATGCCCGAGAGGACGAGGACCCCCGGTGCTCCGAGGTTCTTTGCCAGCGCCATGTCCACCTCCTCGTTGTCCCCGACGACCACCGCCTCGCCGGGGCCTAGGCCTAGCCTCCTAAGCGCCAGGTCCGCCAGATACCTGCTCGGCTTTCCCACGAGAACCGCCTGAGCCCTGGTCGAGTACTCGAGATAGCTGACCGTCGCGCCGGCTCCGGGATAAGGGCCCCGCTCGGTAAGGTATACGTGGTCCTTGTTGGTCGCGATGAACAGGGCGCCCCTAAGGACGGCCTTGTGCGCCTCCACCAGCTTAGAGTATGTCAGGTCCTTCGTCCCCCCAACGACGACCGCATCGGCCTCCTCAGCCCTCATAACGGGCCGGTGGCCGCCGAGAACAACCTCCTCGACAAGACCCGCCTCACCCAGCACGAAGACGCGGCGCGAACCGCCCCTCATCTCCTTGAGATACTCGGCGGCAGCATATCCAGAGTTGAACACCTCGTCTAGAGAGACGGGGAGCCCGATGCCCACCAGCTTCTCCACGATCATTCTCCTAGAGTAGTAGGAGTTGTTTGTGAGGAAGACCACCTCGAGACCCTGCTCGCCAAGCCTCCGCACAACCTCCCGCGCACCGGGAAAAGGGGCTTCCCCTAGGAACAGGGTGCCGTCCAGATCCATAAGCACCCCACGGACCCTAGCCATGCCTAAACCACAGCACCCAACGGCACAATTTAAACCGGCGAGGAGAGCTTCTCGCCGAGACAGAGGGTGAGCGCCTGTATCTGGTTCTCGGCGACCTGCCTCACCAGCTTCTCTCCGAGAATCCTCTGGACAAGCCCGAGGTCCGCCTCCGCCTCCCAGTCCAGCGCGGACCCAACCCCCCTCTCGGATACCTTTACGACTATCGTCAGACGGATCTTGGTCCCCACGACCCGCCCCTCTCCCACCAGCTTCACGACACTAGGCCCCGTGTCCTCGTACCTGAAGCTCATCTCGGTCCTGATCCTCGATAGGTATCCCGAGAGCTGGGCGAGTCCGGAGAGGTCCTGGTAGAAGACCGCCCTGAAACCCTCCGCGCCTCTGTCCTCGAAAGACACGAGGCTCGGAAGACACTGCGACAGCCAGGACGGGTCCCTAAGCCTCTCCAGGCAGCGCTGGGGAGGGGCGCCGACCTCGAACCGCCCTGAGAACCTCACAGCGAGACCACCCGGGTCCTCGAGAGTAGGAGAACCCTCCTGATAAGGTGGGCGTCGCGCTCAGAGTCGATCGTGTCCATAGCCTCTGAAAGCGTCGCCGCGAAGCTGCCGAGAACATCTCCCCTCTTGATAGCCTCCCTTATGTTTGGTACGAGATCTGTGTCGAGCTTGTTGAGAGCAAGTCTATCTGTGAATCCTCCGCGCGGCGCGCCTATGTAGGAGGAGACGAGCTCCGCGGCCACCTCGGCCTCCAGCCTACAGGTCGTCAGCTTCCCACCCGCGGCTGTGAAGAGGCCCGAAACACCCTCCTCGGAGTGGTCGAGTATCTCGAAGCTCCTCGTCGAGGCCCGCGGCCCCCACTCATCACCACCCCTGCGTATCAGTGGTCTGGCGGAGGCGTAGAGGCGTGAGAAGCCTGGGGTCCTGAGTGCTGGGACCAGGGCAGACCCCTCCTCCAGCAGGATGTTCGCATCCTCCTCCGCGACCTCGATGTTATCGGGGTCCTCCACGAGCTTGGCGGTTGTCCCCACTATCGAGGCCCCGCTCTCATAGGGGACAATTATGTCGCCGTCGCTGGGCGGCCTCATCCTGTTTATGATGTGTCTCGTCAAGTTGGCCGGAGCCACACCCATCACGCCCGCCGTCGGGACGACATCAACCTCGACGCCCGCGAGCGACGCGACTCGACCCGCCCAAGGACCGGAGGCATTCACAACGGCCCTGCAGGAGATCTCTAACGGGCCGCCGGGGTGTGAGGCGCTGACACCCACAACCTCGCCGCCGGAGGTATGGATCTTCACGACCTCAGCCTCCTCTATAACCCTCGCCCCCCTCGCCACCGCGGCTGTCAGGGCCGAGGTGACGAGCTCGCGGGCGTAGATCACCTTGTCCGGAACCCAAACCGCGGTTCTTGCGTCTCTGGAGATGTTGGGCTCGAGGGCCCTGAGTGTCTCTATGTCTATGTTCCTCGCAGGTATCCCGGCTCTCAGGCAGCCGCTTACTAGGCTCTCGTGATAGGACTCCTCCTCTTCGCTTAGGGAGACGAATAAGCCGCCGAGGTCCCTAACACAGTGGGGCGCTATCTTAGAGATTGTCTCGTTCTCGGCGATGCACTCTCGCGCAGCCCTCTCATCTGTCGTCACGTATCTTGCACCGCTATGGAGCATTCCGTGGCTCCTGCCAGAGGTGCCGGAGCAGACATACCTCCTCTCTAGAAGTATCGTGCTGACCCCTCTCAGGGCTAGGTCTAGCGTTGTGAAGCATCCGACGGCGCCGCCCCCCACCACAACAACGTCACACTTGGTCCTCAGGGCTCTCACCTCCAAGCCCTGCGCTCTGAGCCCTATTAATCTGCCTATCCCTCGGGACTAAGGGGTATATCTTGCCGTCCCTCGAGATCCTCCCAGACCCGAGATAGATCTCACCCGACCTTATCACGGCGATGCCCCCGGGTTCCAGCCCCTCCCGCCTGATGGGCGAGCCCCGCATCCATTCCTCCGCCTCCTCCAGCGTAATCTCCAGCACTCTCCTCCCCATGTGTCGGCCTAAGAGCTGGCTTCCCTCGATCGAGAGGTAGAAGATGTCCCCGAGCCTCTTCGCCGTGTAAATGCCGAGGCCGACGACACCCTTCATCTTCCGCGCAAGCCCGTATGCCTCCTCAGTAACAGCCCTCACCTTCTTCCCCGAGGAGATCAGTAAGAGCCCGCCGGGAAGGGACTCCATCCCGTAGTAGGCGAGGATTGATCTGAGCTCAGCGTCGTCCAGCGGCCTCAGGGCTCTCAAGCCTCGCCCCTCACGATCTTAGCCACGAAGAACCCCTCACCCATGTTGTCGTATGGATAGCACTTGAAGCACCTCGAGAGCTCCGTGCTGAAACTCTCGCCACCGAACACCTCTAGCGCGCGGCGCGCCCTGAGGCCCGTCGGCCTCACATCCATCAGCCTCGCCTCCGGGTGCCTCTCGAGGAAAGCGCTAACGACCCCCTCATTCTCGAGTGGGTGGATCGTGCACGTGGCGTAGACAAGAGCACCGCCGAGACGCAGGCACCTGTAGCCCGACTCGAGGAGCGCCAGCTGTAGACGGACTAGCCTCCTCGTCAGGCCACCCCTGTACTTGGACAGCACCGACCAGTCCTTGCTCGCGATCCCGAGAGAGCTGCAGGGCGCGTCGACTAGGACCCTGTCAAAGGCCTCTGATGCCCAGCGGTGGTAGAGGCGCCCGTCGGCCAGCGTAACTATCGAGTTTGCCGCCTGCCATCTCTGGATGTTGTATGCAAGCGCCTTGAGCCTCTTACGAGAGACATCGTTAGCCACGAGGACCCCCCTCATCTGCAGGAGCTGCGCTATCTGGGTTGACTTTCCGCCGGGCGCCGCGCAGAGATCCAGCACAAGGTCGCCGGGCTGGGGGTCGAGAACCTCTACGGGCAGCATCGAGACAGGGCCTTGAATGTAGATCAGGCCGAGCATGTGCTCGAGGGTCGCGCCGAGATCCGTGGAGGGCGCATGGTCCACCAGGTAGCAGTGGCGGGCCCAAGGCAGGGGGTGGAGACGCCAGCCCCTCGACTCTAGAAGCCTCCTTAGGTTGTTCTCGTTGGCCTTGAGGGTGTTGAGTCTGATGCTCTCGGGTAGGGGCCTGTGGGCTGCCTCTATGAGCTCTTCGGCATCCATGTCTGGGAGCTGTGATAGAAGGCCTCTCAGGTCCTCTGAGAGCCTGATCACTTGAAGACCTCACCCGTGGCCTCGTACCAGAGGAGAAGGTCGAGGGCCTCAGGCTCCACCCCGACTGCCTCCGCGGCCTCTATGAAGAGTCTCTCAATCCTCAGATAGGCCCGCCGGCTTGTGGGGGGTGTGGGGGAGCGTAGCACACCAAGGCCCGCGAGGCCTCTCAAGACGTGTCTGTCAAGTATCGCGACCCCGCTGTAGCCTATGTTTCTGAGGAAGTGCGAGGACTCCTTGTACCCGAGGCCCCACACGTTCTTTACAAGTATCTCGCGCGCCTCGGCCGCGTCATCGACAAGCATCTCGGTGATCCGTCTTCCACTGCCCAGCTCCAGCCTATTCCGGACCACGTAGAGAGCCTTCCTGTTGTGGAATCTCACGCCGCACCGCCTCAAGACTGAGGCGACCTCTCCGACCCCACCGTCGATCAATAGGCCGTTAAGGGATAGCTCCCTCACCGCCCTGTCCGCCCTCCTAGCGCTCGATTGGGGGGTCAGGAGGCAGAAGACGAGCTCCCCAAAAAGCCTCCCATGATCTCTCCTGTCGAAGCTCCTGAACTCTGATAGCCTCTCACCTATCGCCTCCGCCACCTCCCTGTACCTGTTCCTCAGTTCCTCCAGCCGCGACCGTTTCAGACGAGGACTGATGCCCAAATCCACCGAGCCCAGCTCGTACAACCACTCTATCTCTTTCTCGGTCCCTGTTGAAGAACCTTTTAGTCGCTCCTAACGGGTTGGCCTGCAGCTCCCTCACCTGGACCGGCATCGGGAGGCCGCCGACCACGCGACCTGCAACCAGGCACTGACCAATCTCAAGAGATGGAGCGATCTTTTTAACAGTTTCCGCATCAATGTGGCTATACCTTGACAGAGACTCCAGGTCCGTCTCGTTGAGGAAGTTGAAGAGGAAGAGGTTGTCGGCCTGTCTGTAGACCATCTCGGGTATCGAGTCAGGTTGGTTTGTGACTATCACGGGAGAGATTCCTAGGTGACGCATCCTTGTTACTATGTCTTCCCAGTAGGTGTTGCCCACGTAGAGGTGTGCCTCCTCCGAGACCAGGAAGAGTGGCTGGATCAGGCTGTCGTGTAGTAGGCGGGTCAGCCTGCTCAGGACATACTCTATTACCGTCCTCCTGAAGCCGGGCCTCAGCCTCGAGAGATCGATCACCAGCAGAGCCCCCTCGGCGCTTGAAGCCAAGATCTCCGCGAGCGGGTCCTCGTCGTCATCGGTGAAGAAGCCTGTGCCGAAGATCGAGTGAAGCCTGCTAAGGAGGGCGTCCCGGATAGCCTCGTTCATATGCGCCCGCCTGACCTCCCCTAGAAGGTTTATGGGTGTCAGGGAGCCGGCCCTCGCGAGACTCTCCCAGATCCTCGCGAGCTCCCTCAAGCTGGCGGGAGGGGTGGCGTAAACATGCTCAAGTATGTCGGCGAAGACCTCTAGACCGATTGTGTTAAGGCCCGCCCTGAAGTTCACGCTCGGTCGGAGGACCGTTAGGCGTCCCTCGATCTCGCTCCCCCCTCCCCGCGGGTCGGTGCCGAGGCCCACATACTCGCCGTTCACGTCAAGGACCACCGCGTAGCAGCCCCCCTTCACGAGCTCGTAAACTAGGAGCTTGGCGAGGTGTGACTTCCCTGTCCCCTTACGCCCCGTGATTATCGTCAACGATCCGTCGAGGTCGGCACCATCTATGGAGAATCTCTCACCGAAGGAGTTTCCCAGCTCGATGGATGCGGTCATCCCACGCCGTACGAGGCTTAGAACCCCGCTGGGCTTGACCCTCTCTATCCTAGACGAGTATCGAGGGGGGAGCCAGAGCGATCCCTGAGACATCAGGCCCTGAGAGACGACGGCCCGGAGCTTAGCCACTATGACCTTGGCCTCGCGCATCTTGAGGGTTATGGAAGCGACTTTGTGCGGGTCGTAAACCGCAGACTCTACGCCCTGTAGCGCCAGCTCCCGGAGCATATCCTCCATTAAGCCCGGTATATCGGCGTAGTCCACGTCGATGACCTCGAGGATCAGGGCCTTGTCCCCCTCCCTCGCCACAACGTACTCCCCTATCGAGAGGTCTGCGTCGCCCGGTAGCGCCAGTATCTCGAACGCCCTGCCGTTTTTACGAAGGATCTTCACAAGGCTCACGCTCGAAGGGGGACAGGATAGCCTCTCGGGGAGACAGGAGATCAGCCAGCCTCGAACGCGCCCCGCCCTGGAGCGCCTGCCTCGCGGCAACTACCTCGAGCCAGCTGAAGCCCGCGTAGAGGTGGGCCAGGACAAGTGTCTCCGGATACCCGTAACGTAGCGCATCCGAGGCCAGCAGCTTGCTAAATCCCTCAAGCGCCCTCTCTGACGGGTAGGTCTCAGCACGCACAGGGAAGAGTGTGTTGGAGAGGACGGCGGCGTAGGTGCTTCCAAGAGGCCTTAGACCTGACCAGAAGCGTCCGACAGCCTGCGTGATCTCGAGGACGCAGGGAGGCTCTCCCAGCGTCCTGAGGAGGGCTAGGGCGGAGGCGAGGCTGGTCTCCTTGGCGAAAGCCATGACGATGTTGCCGTGCCCTCCAGCCTCCTCGACCGCCTCGGACATGAGGGCTCCGCACCTGTCTGGGGAAACCGTGAGCGTACCGTCGAAGAGGATGATGTGGTCCCTGGTGTTTTTTGAGACCCATAGCTGGACGCTCCTCTCGAAGAGCCTGAACTCGTCCCTTACCGCGCTGGGTGAGGCTCCCCAGCGGTGAGGAGGAATTCTGATCAGCTTGAGGAACGGCCCCACGATGCCTACATACACAGAGTCGGAGCGCTCCACGACAGCGGCCTTCAACCCGACAACCGGCCCAGCCGCGGTCTCAGCCACCTTCACAACAGAGGCGTCCACCGCAGCCAAAGCGGCCCGAGGACCGGCGCTAACCCTCAAGACACGGGCCCCGCCCCTATCCAGATAGTCCAGAAGATCGAAGCCCCAGCTGAACTCGGGAGACAGGTCCGCTACGTCCCCGAAAACCATGGGCGCCTCCGGCGGAAGCTCAGGTAAGCTTCCCGGCCCTTGGTCCAGAAAATCCATAAATACGCGGTCGATGCCGTTAGTGATGGCCGTGGTCAGGTTGCGCATCATGATCAGCTCCGCCCCCAACCTCCCCTCTAGGGCTGTGTCGCCGTCGCTTATTAATGTTGCTCAAGTTGGTCACCATGAACAACAATAGCAACAGGATCAAGGTAAAAATCACCCTCGGCGACCTCACGGTCGAAGTCGAGGCGCCCGTGGACGGAATAGAGGAAGCGGTCAAAAGGGCCGTGCTGGGCATAGAGCAGGCCCGCGCTGCACGGGTCTCAGCCGAGCCGAGGCCTGAGAGGAGGGGGGTGACCTGTCTCGACTTGGTTGAGAGGCTCGCCGCTGAGGGATGGTTTGAGGGCCCCAGAAGCCTATCAGAGGTGGTCGCGGAGCTAGCGAGGCGCGGCTACCACTACGACCCCACCGCCGTGGCCCACAGCCTTCTCGACCTAGTGAGGAGGGAGGTCTTGGGGAGAGAGGGGAGGCCGAAGCGGTACTTGTACCGAGCCAAGAGGGCCAAGGAGATGCCTGGTGAGGAGGAGGGACGGGTTAAGCCTCTGGACGCGGAGCCTTGATCTTCTCGAGAAGCGCGAGTATACCCGAGGTAGTGACCTGATACTCACCGCGCTCCACCCTCCGGGCCAGCCCGCCCCTAACGAGCTCCGCCAGCCTCGCCGTGAGGCTCCTCGTCTTTAGGCCAAGCGCCTCGCCCAGTTTGGGCGTGCTCACGCTTCCCGTCTCGGACAAGCCGAGGAGGTGCTCGATCTTAGTCTTGGCCAGGTAGAGCAGTATCATCTGGGAGTCAGGGAGCAGGCGGGCGGCGGGCCTCAGGAAGACTCCCTCAGGATCGCTGTAGCCTAGGTAGTCTCGGAGGGCTTCGAGGAGGTCGGAGACATCTGGCGCCGCGGCTAAGCGTCTAGCAAGCCCGTAGGCGGGGAGGTGTTGCTGGACGAAACCGGAGACGAACCTCAACACATCCTCGGGATGTCCCTCGGCCTCCGCCTTCAGCTCCCCCATCTGGATGATAACGCGAACGCGATCAGGCACCTGCTCCCACCCGCACGCCTCTACACGCTCGGCTTCGTTATCCACCACCCATTCCTTTGACAGGGGTGGAGTAGGTGATCAGCCCCTTCTGCACGAGCTCGTTCAGCAGTATCTTAGTGGCCTCGTAGACCTCCTTCTCATACTTCGCACCCGTACAGACAAGCTTCCCGCTCGCGAACATAAGGATCACGACCTTCGGGCTGCCCATCCTGTATATCAGGCCCGGAAACTGTTCGGGCTCATACATAACGTTCTCGAGAGCCTGCGCCGCGGAGATCAGGTTGATCCGGCCGTGAAGGTCTATCGATGCAACGATGTTCTGGATCTCTATGATGGGCTCCTCCCTGATCAGGAAGTTCTTCTGCTTCAGAAGCCTCACGACAGTCTTAACGGCCCTCACAGCCTCCTCCTCGCTCTTTGCACCAGTACATACCATCTTTCCGCTGCTGAAGATGAGGGTGGCCGTTTTCGGCCTCGCAAGCCTGAAGACTAGGCCGGGGAACTGGGCTGGCTTATACTCGGCCTCGGGGAAGGCGTTCTGTATCGCGTTAAGATCTATCCTCTGGTTTAGTGTGACTGAGGCGACGACGTTCTGTATCTCGACGGCGGGTTCGGGATATTTTTGTTCCAACGCCTTTGCGCTTATAAAGAGGCTGCTGGGGTATTTAAGGCTTTAAAAAACCCGTGAGAGCCCGAGCGGTGGATACTTGTCCAGAGGAGGCCAGGCCACGGGCCCGCTAAATCTTTCTGACGGGGCTCTTAGCGCCACATATCTCGCAGACGAGAAACCGGAACCTCTTCTCCGCTACAATCTTCGTGTCTATCCCCCCGCAGACGGGGCACTTGATGAACTCTCTGTGGTAGAGCTGGAGGAGTTTTGCCAGCTCCTCCTCGCCGATTATGCCGCTGATGACAAGTCTCTCGCCGTCTATTATCCCGGGCTTACCGCTCTCCTTGAAGATGAAGCGCGCGAGGTGTGCGGGCTCTCTGTTCATGGACTCGGCCACGGATCTATAGTTCAGGATTACCGTCTGGCGCCGATCGTGCATCACCTCCGGGGTCACCGTTATCATCCTCTCGCCCCTCCCAGATCTTCCGCGCTGGATCTTCGCGAAGATATGGTCTAGCATCTTCTCATAGGCCTCGTTCGTGGCGAGTTCCATACCGACGTAACCCTAGTCCGGCCCCATTTATTAGTTGTATTTGCCACCCGGCCCGCAGCTCACTATACGTTATATATGTCTGGATCGTCTCTGGCTCAGCATGCGAAGCGTCTCCGAGGTGGATAGGGGGCGTGCTCGTATAGCTCTGGCGGAGAGGCTGATGCCCGTATGTAGGATGCTCAGGGACCGCTCCATGGGCATGGAACCGCTCAAAGGCGTCAGGGTGGGCTGCTGCCTCCACATAACGAAGGAGACAGCGGTCCTGTCGAGGCTTCTGAAGGCCTGGGGCGCCTCGGTTGCCCTATGCCCCTCAAACCCGCTGAGCACGCAGGACGATGTTGCCGCGGCCCTTCGCGAAGAGGGTATCCAGGTCTACGGGTACAGAGGCCTATCCCAGAAGGAGTACTACGAGGCGGTCGGCAGGGTCCTCTCAAAGAAACCTCACATAGTGTTGGATGACGGTGGCGACCTTACCGCGACGATCCACAAGATAGTTCACGGGGTCAGGGATGAGGCCTCCCTCTGGGCCGCCTCGGTTATGGATGACCCTCTAGCATGCTGTAGCGAGATCGTAGGCGGCACGGAGGAGACGACGACGGGGGTTCTGAGGCTGAGGTCGCTGGAGGCCAAGAGGCTGCTCCTATATCCCGTGATAGCGGTGAATGACTCTCCCACAAAGAGACTGTTCGACAACCCGATAGGTACCGGGCAGTCAGCCCTCGACGGCATAGTGAGGGCTACAGGCATACTGCTGGCCGGGAAGCGGGTCGTCGTAGCCGGCTATGGACAGGTTGGGTCGGGGATAGCGATGCGCGCAAGAGGGATGGGTTGCGACGTGACGGTGGTGGAGCCGAATCCCGTGAGGGCGCTTATGGCGGCTATGAGTGGGTTCAGAGTAACCAGCATGCTTGAGGCCTCGGAGGAGGGGGACATATTCATCACGGCAACCGGCAACATCAACGTGATCAGGGGGGAGCATTTCTCGCGGATGAAGAGCGGTGCAATACTGGCGAACGCTGGTCACTACGACGTCGAGATCAACAAGTCAGACCTTGAGAGGATGGCCGCCTCAGCGGAGCGGGTCGCGGAGCACATTACTCGCTACGTCCTCAGAGATGGGCGCGAGCTCTACCTCCTCGCTGAGGGTAGGCTGATCAACCTCGTAGCGGCTGAGGGGCATCCCCCCGAGGTCATGGACCTAAGCTTCTCGCTCCAGGCTCTAGCCGTCAAGTATCTGGTCGAGAACAAGGGGAGGCTTGAGAGGCGCGTATACACCCTGCCTAGCGAGATAGACGAGATGGTGGCTAGGGCGAAGCTCGACTCGATGGGGATCAAGATCGAGAAGCTGACCGAGGAACAGGCCCGGTATATGTCTGAATGGGCCTTAGGAACCTAGGGGTAGCCTACTTTCTCCTGCCCGTTCTTCTCGCCGCGATGAGGCCTACTTTCCTGCCCGGCGGCGCTGTCCTCTTGACGGTCTCGGGGCGCCCGATCCTCTTGTGACTCCCACCTCCAAACGGATGCCTGGCGGGAACCATGGTGACCCCCCTTACCCTCGGATAGGGCCTATGCTTGGCCCTCATAAGGTGGAACCTCTTCCCAGCCTTCAGCATGGGCTTGTCGGTCCGACCGCCGCCGGCCACGACGCCCACGACGGCTAAGCACCTGCCATCCAGCTCCAAGAGCTTCTTAGAGGGCAACCTCACGATAGCCTTCTCGCCGACATGAGATATAACCGTCGCTGAGGCTCCCGAGGAGCGCGCGAGAGCGCCGCCGTCTCCGGGCTTCAGCTCTACCGTTGAGATAGTCGTTCCCTCGGGGAGAGCGGAGAGGGGGAGAATATTACCCACCGCGACATCCGCTGTCTCGCCTATCTCGATCCTCTGCCCCACGTACATCCCCTCCACCGCGGGGATGTGGAAGACTTGGCCGTCAACCTCTATCTCGGCCACCGGGGCACCCCTACCGCTATCGTGAAGAATATCCCTCACGTACCCTGATGTGGGGCCTCCTTCCTTCGCGATGCCGGGTGGAATCCCCACCTCGAACCTTCGCTGTATGCTGGCTACGTAGGTCGGTGAGCCTCGCCCAATCCTCTGGGCACGGATCCTCCTAGGCAATACTCCTCACCCTAGGGTTAGAAGACTCCAAGCCTAGTCGCGACCTCCGAGGCCTTGTACTCCGGCGCGAGCTTGACGTAGGCCTTCTTCTCGCCTAAAGCTGTTATAAGCGTGTTCACTCTAGCGACCTTAACCTCGTAGAGAGCCTCGACGGCGTTTTTAACATCACGTTTCGTGGCCCTGATATCAACCATGAAGGTTAGCTTGTTCTCCCTCTCGATCAAGGAGACCGCGTCCTGAGTCACGACCACGCTCCTGATCACTTGTTGGGGATCCATCCCTACGTCAGCCTCCTCTCCAGCTCAGATAACGCCCCAACGGTAAATATGGTTAGCCTCCCTGGGTGTCCGCCCGGTGCTAGGTGTAGGACGCTCAGATCCTTAGCGAGTACGGTATCGACTCCCGGATGGTTCCTAGCCGCCCGGGATACTCCATCATCCCTTGCGACCACGATGAGCGGGCCTCTCCGCCCCTTTCGCCTCCTCCCCCTCATCTTCCCTTTCCCAGGCCTGATCTTCACCGCCTCGCACCGCTCAAGCTCTGGGCCTAGGCCAATCCTCTCAAGTATCCTTGACAGCTCCGCGGCCCTTTTGATCGATTCGAGGTCGTCGCTGACGACGATGGGTAGTGTCGCCTCTTGGGGGATTGTGTGGCCCCGCCTCCTGACATGCTCGGGACTTGCCGTGAAGGCAAGGGCCGAGAGGAGAGCGGCCCGTTTCTCCTTCTCGTTAACCCTCTTATGTATCTTCTTCTCAGGAGTTGGAGGATGTGTGGGCCTCCCCCCAACGGCCGATGAGACGAACCCGCCCCCCCGCGCCTTCCCAGTCCCTTCAGCCTTGATCCTCGCTATCCTCGCTATCCCGTACCCCGGGCCCCAGGACTCGACCGAGTACTTGTGACCCGAGCCGACCCACGCGCCCTTCGGCTGAAAGCTGTGAGAAAGTAACGCTACGTATACCCTCCTCACAAGATCGGGCCTGAGCGGGCCCGAGAAGAATCGGGGGAGAGGGATGCTCCCTATCTCCGAGCCGTCAAGACCGCGTAGAAGGACGGCCTTCGGCTCCGCCTTAGCTACAACTCCGAGAAGCGTCACGAGGCAAACACCTCGCCAGAGTAGGCTATAAGACTGATCTTAGGAGGCTGCAGAACATAGCTCGGCGGCTTGGCCGGCGACCTTAAGATTATAGGCCGCTTTGGAGTCCCCATCACAGAACCACCAAGCAGAATAGCCGCGCTCCGAGGAGCCGGGCCTCTAACATAGCCGCCCCTCGGAACAGGAACGTTACCGTCCGGCCAAGCCGCCAAGATCCTCTTGTTATACTCAGTCCGCGGGTGGAACCCAGTCTGACCAGCCCTCGGTACAAACCGGGTCACGTATTTAGGACTCCTACCTCCGATGGCGCCCACCGCCCTCCTCGTCTTCCTCTGCTTCCGAGGCAGGATCTTGACGCCGAACCTCTTGACCACGCCCTGGAATCCCTGCCCCCGAGTCACGCCTACCACGTCGATGAACCTGCCCGGTGAGAAGACATCGCTTACGCTGACCTGCTTCCCAAGCCGCGAGGCAATGTACTCGAAGGCCGCAGCCGTGTCCCCCGACACAGGTATCGAGATTATGTGAGGCTTCTTCTGCGAAAGTCCCGCATCTCTCGGGAGAGAAACAAGTATCGCCCGTACTTGGGAGGCGGTGGGGACCAGCTCCTTGACCTCCTCCAGACTCGATCTCGTCGCCGAGATCCCCCTAACCCTCTCCCTGACCTCCCTCGGTAGGTCCTTGATAATGTGTCTCGCCGCCTCGACCATGGCCCCGTTAGCCCTCCTGTAGACCGCGATGCCGATCACGGTCATGGGCGGTGTGGCTATGAGTGTCCCACCCATGGCGACAACTGTGCCCTGTGTTGGAGAGCCGGGCACGTCGTCGACGGCGTGGACAGTCAGCATCCCGACTTTGTAGCCTATGAACCCTAGGAGACGCGGCTCCTCCCCGCCCGCTGGCCAGTAGCGGACCCGAGGCAAGATGTCCCTGGCCCTTTTTCGCGGCGCGAAGGCCAGAGAGCCTCTGCGTGGCGCGGAGAACTTTCTGTGACCCATGTCAGACCCAACTGTTAGGCAAGATGGATGGCCGGAGTAATAAACCTGAGCCGCACAGGTGCTGCAATACCTCGTCCAGGATCTTGGAGGCGTGGAAAGGTTTTTAGAGGGTGCCATGGGGGGTGGTGTAGCCTGCGTTGTCCTCTGCGGCTCTCAGGAGTCTGATGGGCGTTTATGCGGAGGAGGCCGAGCGGTGTATAAGGTGTGGGTTCTGCAACTCCGTCTGCCCCACAACCCTCACGAGCATCGGGTACGCCCCCTCGAGAACCTCAAGGGGCCGGCTAGTCATGCTTCAGTCAACGATGATCCTTGAGAGGCCGCGCCCCTTCGACGGCGGCTTCAAGGAGCTGATAGACCTGTGCTTCGGGTGTATGAGGTGTCTTCAGGTCTGCCCAGCCGGGATCCCTATCCCCCTAGTCAACTCAAGCTTCCGGGCCGCGTACCACGCCCACACAGGGGGGAGTAGGATCAGCAGGTCTGAGAGGCTTCTCTCAAGCCTCGGCGAGGTTGCTCCAGCCCTCAACAAGTATCCTCCCCTCTGGAGGCTCCTGGCTAACAGGCTCTCCCTGCGGATGCTAAAGGCGGTGGCGGGCCTCGCGAAGGACGCCCCGATACCTGTCCCGGAGCCGAGGAGTCTTGACACCCATCTACGTGGAGAGCAGAAAGCCGGCTACAAGCTCTACGCCCTCTTCGCCGACACCTATGCGAGATACATAAGGCCGAGCATAGGCCTCGACGCCAGACATCTCCTGAACAAAGCCGGGATAGACATCTACCTTCCCCAGCAACACGACTCAGGCGTTATCCACCTAGAGCTAGGTCTCTGGGACAAGCTCAGGAAGCTCGCGGCGCTGAACACGGCAAGTCTCTACAAGGAGGCCGTGGAGGGCAGGAGGATTCTTTGCACATCCCCCGCCTCCACAATGATGCTACGCGAGGTCTACCCGCAGCTAGTGCCGGGCGAGGCCTCTAAAACCGTGGCCGACTCCGTCACGGATATCAACGAGCTTCTCTACGAGCTTGTCACGGAGGAAGGGATCACCGATCTAAGGATCAGAGGCACAATTACACTCCACTCCTCGTGCCTCTCACAACACCTCAAGCTGACGCCGAAGGTCAGGGCCGTCTTCGAGAGCCTTGGGGCCCAAGTCGAGGAGGTGAGGACGGAGTGCTGTGGGTCCGGCGGGGCTTGGGGTCTTCAACGGAAAAACAGGGCTCTGAGCGTCGAGATTGGCTCACGGCTCACCGCCAGACTCTCAGGAACGGTAGTGTCTTACAGCGAGACATGTGTCGAGCAGATACGCAGCCTGGGAGGGGGGAGGTTCGAGGCCTATCTTCCACACCAAGCGATACTCCGTATGCAGCGGCCCTGATCTACAGGAAACTACGTCACGGCGTGGCGTTGGAGTGCGAGAAGGCCTGTGGGCTCGTAGACCCCCCACTCTGTAATCACCGCTGACACGAGCTCGGGTGGCGTGACGTCGAAGGCCAGGTTTATGGCCTCGCTTCCCCGGGGTGCGAGAGGTCTCCCCCCGAGAGACAAGACCTCCTCCGCCCCTCTTTCCTCTATCCTCACATCCTCCGTCGTGCTCTCAAAGTCTATGCTGGAGAGAGGGGCCGCGACGTAGAGCGGGACTCGGGAGTATTTGGCGGCGAGGGCGAGGGAGAGCGTCCCGACCTTGTTAATCACGTGCCCCGTCTTAGCCAAGACCCTGTCGGCTCCAACGATTATGCAGGAGACAGCACCTCTACTGATCAGCATGGCGGCCATGTTGTCTGTGATGATCTTGTAGGGAATGCCGAGCAGTTTGAGCTCGTAAGCCGTCAGACGCGATCCCTGCAGCTTCGGCCGAGTCTCGGGGACAAGGACAGCCAGCTTTTTCCCCTCCTCGTAGGCGGCTCTAACCACACCTAGCGCGGTTCCGTAGCCTGCTGTAGCGAGCGCCCCTGCGTTACAGTATGTCATGACCGTCGCCCCGTCAGGGATAAGCCTGGCGCCATACTCGCCGATCCTCCTGTTGGTCTCGATGTCCTGCAGAAAGATCCTGTTCGCCTCCTCCAGGAGGGCATCGTACAGGTCCTTCCCCTCGGAGAAGGCTCTATACGCTGCAGAGACCATCCGGTCAACGGCCCAGGAGAGGTTTACAGCGGTGGGCCTCGTGGAAGCCAGCTCCCTCGCGGCGTCCTTCACCCTCTGAAGCCTCTTCTCAGGTCTCCCACCTTTTCCACACGCTAGGACTACCCCGTAGGCAGCAGCCACGCCTATCGCTGGGGCCCCCCGCACAGCCATCTCCTTGATCGCCCTTGCAACCTGTCTATAGTTCGTACACCTGATGTAGCGCTCTACATGTGGGAGCTTTCTCTGGTCGAGTATGTAGAGGGCGGACCTCTCCCAGTATAGAGTTTTGGGTTCGCGCAACTCTCAGAGATTTGGCCTGGCCTGGCTATAACTTTACCCGCATGGGTGGAGCTAGCAGCTTACTCCCCACCGCTCTATCAGGTCTGCCACGTAGACGGACCTACGCTCCCTCATGGAGATGAGGATCCCCTCAGCCACCGCGAGGGAGATAATCCCCTCCTTTATGCCCGGCGCGGGCTCCTCACCTCTCTTGATCTTCTCGACGAAGTAGGAGAGCTCGTTTTTCAATGGCTCCACATACTTTATTGTGGGGCTGATGGTGTAGTCGGGTTTCTCGATCAGGATATCGCCCGTCAGAAACTCTATACTCACGACGCCATCGGTCCCAGTTATCCTCAAGTCGCGCTTCTTCTTGGAGGAGAGCCAGTTGGCCTCTAAGGAGGCGGCCTTCCCCCCGTCATAGGACATGAGGGCAATCATGTAGTCCTCGTAGCTATGTCGGAGCGCGCCACCCGAGGCGTAGAGGTAGATGGGCATTTCTTGGAAGAAGAAGTAGGTGAGGTCAATGTCGTGTATAGCCACGTCCTTCACGACACCCACATCGCCGATTCTCTCGGGCCAAGGACCGATCCGCCTCGCGGATATGGTGAGGGGAGTCCCAATCGTTTTATCGGAGAGAGCGGACAACACGTACTGGACCGCCGGGTTAAACCTCTCTATGAACCCCACCATTAGCGGAACACCAGAGGACTTCACGGCATCGGCAACACTCGACGCCTCCGCGATGCTTCCCGCCAAGGGCTTCTCAACTAAGACGGGAATACCGTTCTCCACGAGGTTGCGGGCGATGGAAGCGTGCGTGACCGTGGGAGTGCAGACAGTGGCAAAATCCACATCCTCTCGCGAGGCCACTTCGCGAAAGTCCCTGTACACCCTCCTGACGCCGTAACGCCTTGCTACCCTCTCAGCTCTCTCTAAATCGATGTCCACTATAGCGTATAGCTCGCAATCCTCTATCTCCGAGAGGACTCGTGCGTGATTCCTTCCCCAGAACCCGGCCCCGATAACGACCGCCCTCAACTTATCCATGCCCCTAGCCATGACCGCGCTCACCACCACTCAGGCTATAGGTGTTTAGGTCAAAAATTATGCTCCGCGTGAGATGTGAGGATTTGACGGCCTCATAGACCCTGCTACTTTTCGTAGAGAGGATAACCAGGTCCGCTGTTTGTCGAGCGCCTTTCTCGAGGAAATCCCTCGACGTCATGTGTCTGACCACGTACCGCGCCTCAAGCCTGTCTATGAAAGCAGGCTTCGAGCCTATGATTAGGATGCTTCTCACCTTTTTCACCTTCTTCTCGGGCCTTACAAGATCTTTGAGTAGCTTGGGGGCGTCGCTGTATATTTTTCTGATGGCGCCAGCTAGAAGCGTCTTCTCGATCCCCTGAGCCTCCACCTCGCAAAGAAGTTCCAGCACCCTGTTGCCTACCCTCCCCAACCACCTGGACCCTTCGCCTCCCAGCAGAGCTCGCGCCCTCGCCGTCAGCGAGGCTCCATAGTTCTTAGCCAGTATCTGGGCCATCTCGACGACCGCGGCATAGGCGGCCGCGTCAGTCAGAAGCATGGAGAGGGAGACCGCCTCCGCCTCGAGGTAGCTTAGGCCTGGGAAGATCCGCGCACGCCCCGCAAGGGCTAGCATCACGTCTTTAACCTCTTCCTCAATATCGGGGCCTGCGACAGGTATCTTTCCCCGCATCAGCAGGGGATACGGGACGAAGTATATCCTCACCTGATCATTTGCAGTTCTGAGGGTCTCAACAATCCGGACCATGAAGCCCGGTTTGTGTAGACCGACATGGACGACGTGGGCCTCGCCTTTACATTTCATTCTGACCAGGTCGTATACGTAGGCCACGTCACGGTCGTCGATCTGGTCTCCGAGCATGCTGATGTAGGATACCATGATTATATCGTTTCTGCATATCTCGGTCTGGAGACGTCCCTCGAGTAGTGAGCCGTTGTTGATCGCCGCTAATATGAGGGTCTTGGCGCTCCTCGTTAAGCGGAGCCGTCTAAGCCCACCCACCGGTGTGAATGGGCAGTAGGTCACGCAGATGTTGCTCCTGATGAGGCGGAGAAGAAGCGGGATCCCGGAGGAGTCCATGTCTATGAGGGTGATCATCCTACTATCGCTCAACCTCAGAACCACCTCTCGAGAGCCTGATGAATATGTAGCGTGTAAGCTCGAAGATCCAGGCGAGCCAGATCACGAAAAGGGAAAGGGAGAGGAATAGCCGGAGGAGGCTTGCCGCTAACCGCCCCTCCACGCCGCTCGCTAGAGGAAGTATGATCGCCGAGATCGCCGCTAGTACTGCTAGGAGCGTGGCCCAGGAAACCGTTATCAGGAGAAGAATCGTGGCAATAGGTCTCAAGAGGCTAGCCACCCCCCAGAAGGTAGGTTACGAAGGCTAGAAGAGAGGAGTAGGAAGCGAAAATCCCCAACGCTTTGGAGACCTGCGGCTCGCTGAGAGGCGCCGAGGAGGTGGCCAGCCTGACGAGCGTCAAGGGCCCCCTGGGGTCCTTGCTCGCGGCTATCAAGCCTCGCATGAGGGAGATGGGGCGTAGGCTGATCGTTTTTCCCGACCGGACTCCGCCGATGGATGCTAAGATAAAGTATTCGTTAAGGATGTGTGGTAGAAGAGCTACCAAGGTGACGAGCTCGAGCCCTGACGTGATGGCTAGCGCCGTCAGGAGAGCGCCGACGAGGTTGCTCCCCGAGTTCCCCGCGAATATCTTGGCCGGGTACCAGTTAAACCTGAGGAACCCCAACAAAGAGGCCGCCATCACCGTGGCTGCGATGGAGTTTAGCGTCTGTCCCTCCATCCAAGCGAGGACTGCTAGAAGAGCCAACACGGGTACGGATGATAAGGCGAGGGACCCGTTCATCACGTCGACGCTGTTTACAGCGTTTATTATGACGGTGAACGCCGCTAGTATCAGTATCGGGTATACTATCGTGAGTCTTACGGTGCCCACGATCGGGATGTCTGGGTAGGGGCTGTAGTCGGCGAGAAGGAGTATGGGTAGGCTGGGAGATAGTAGGAGGATAGGCTTCATGATAGGGTTCATCTCCCTGATGTCCTCTACGAGGCCGATGAGAGCTGCTAGCAGAGGCGAGAGCAGGAGCACCAACGCCCTCTCAGAGTAGCCCTGGAGAGCCACGAACCCCAGAAGCCCAAGAATGTAGGATGCTAGAAGCGCGAGGCCTCCGGTCTTGGGGATGAGGGGTCTGTGGGTCTTGTGTATATCGACCCCCATCAGCCTACTGTTCTTGAAGCGGCTCGAGAGGACCCATGTCAGGAGGACCGAGAGAAGGACGGTTAACACTGTGAGAAGAATGAGATGCTCCAGCATTTCCCGAGGTAGGCGTGCGGATTAACTATATAATCCATACCCTGCTCAGAGCCTGCTGAGAGGGCACGACACATGAAGCGGGCGGTATGGATCGACATCCTCACGCCAAAGCAGGCCCTCTTCTTCTGGCCCCTCATAGAGAGGCTCAGGAGGCGGGGCCCAATCCTCGTCACCTCGCGGAGATATGAGCAGGTCAGCTGGGCCTTAAGGCTTCTCGATCTCGGGGCTCTGGTCGTCGGACGTTTCGGGGGCGAAGGGCTTGAAGAGAAGCTCTTCGCGAGCACGGAGAGGCAGAGGCTGCTCGCCAGACTCGTGGCGCGGGAGAGACCGGGCGTCGCTCTCTCGAGCGGATCGATAGAGGCTGCGCGTATCTGTTTCGGCTTGCAGGTCCCGCATCTCCTGGCCTCCGACACGCCTCACTCGCCTGTAAACAAGCTCTGTGTCCCCCTCTCTTCCCTGATCCTCACACCCAGCTACATCGGCTTGGCTGAGTGGCGTAGATGGGGGGACGTGGGGGGGATGGTGGTGGGTTATAGGGCGCTTGACCCTATCGCTTGGATTAGGAGGGCTGACGAGCTGGAGAGGCGCGCTGGCGTTAAGCCTCCGGAGGACGACTACGCTCTCGTCCGAGTCCCTGAGTATAAGGCATCCTACATCTCGGGTAGGGGGCTTGAGGAGAGCGTCTCCGTGGTGAAGGCTGTGCAGAAGTTCTTCGAGAGAGTTATCGTGCTCTGCAGATATAGGGGTGAGGCTGAGATTCTTGTGAAGAAGCTGGGGAGAGGTGTCAGGCTGGTGCGAACACCTGTGCTCGCGCTACCATACATCAGGGGAGCCTCGTTGATCTTCTCCGGGGGCGGGACAATAGCCCAGGAAGCGGCCCTCATAGGCAAACCCGTGATCCTCTTCTACCCTGGGGAGACGCCCGCAGTCCATAGATTCCTCGCCCGTAAGGGGCTTCTCAAGGTAGTCAAGCCGGGAGAAATCAGGGAACTGCAGGGACTGGTCGAGAAGATGAGCAGCGAGAGGGTTAGGGCAAAACTGGTAGATCGGGCTAGGAAGGCTGTACAGGCCATGGAGGATCCGATACCTGTGATAGAGTCCCGCCTCCTCTCATTTCTGGACTAGCCTTTTGAGCGACTGTTCGGCCTCGCCAACCTTCGTGACGAGCTCCCTCAGATCCGTCCTCAGGCTCCTGTAGATCTTCAGGTAGGCGGGGCGGCTTAGCTCCCCCCTCTGGAGCTCGAGGAAGTTCCTCTGCATGAGCTTTAACGTCTCGCCTGAGCGCTCTATGCTCAGCTGGAGGTCCCTGACAATCCTAGCGTACCTCTCATCGAGGGCTATCGCTTTCGCGGTCTCCACGACATCGTCTAGCCTCGACCTTATCCTCGAGACGTTCGGCTGTATCTGGATCTTTTTAACATCCCCGCGGGTGAGGTTGAGGATCCCGTCGAGCTCCTCGAGGAGCGTCCTGAGCTCCCCCAGGTCCTTTACAAGCCTCCTCACAGTAGGCTCGACAGCCTCGATCCTCTCGGGCCTCGTGCCTGCGGGCCTCGCCCTCACGTAGGTTACAGCGCCAACCACGGCCGCCACTATAAAGGCCGCCAGCAGTATCTGCGGAAGGCGTATCGGGAGCCCCCTCGCCTCAAGGGTAACGGCCTGTGTATAGCCCCTGTAGAGGCCGGATCGTGGGACTGAGAGGCTGACGATCAGCTTTCCAGCATCGTCTCTGTAGACTTCCCTGAAGGACTCCGGATCCTTGACGTCGACCCCCCTCGGCAGGGCGATCCTGACCGTGAGCTCATCGACCGTGGCGTTCAGAGGGTTGAGTATCCTGACATACAGGGTGTCGCCGGCCCTACTCAAGATCTCCTGCCCCCCGACCAGGAGGGCCTTTACGTAGAACCGGTATCTCCAGCCGCTGAGGAGCTCGTATCGCTGGGGATAGAAGTTCACGGTCACGGTTTGACCCGACTGCCTAGAATCAATTTGGCCGGTGTTGTCACCTGCCTCCACGACCCTCAGGCCATCAGGGAGCCGTAGCGACAGGCTCTGGAGGTTTCTGGCGTCTATGCTCCTGATCCGAAACCAGGCCGTGACCATCTGAGCCTCCTCGTCGTAGAGTATCTCAGCCCTTTCGGCCTTGATCAGGGCTATCCTGTTCGAGCTGAAGCTGAAGGAGACGGTTCTCTGGGGTCTCTGATCAGACGTGTAGCCCGTGAGGATCAGCCTGGCCTCATTCAGCGTGTAGCCTTGAGGCGGCCTATCCACCCTCGCGTCCTCGGGGAGGATGATCTCGACGCTTGCGGAGTATTCGACCCCCTCGAGTATGGGCGTTGACGGCGCGGATATTGAGTAGGTTCCCGCTGATGGCGCTGAGACGGCGCCCGCGTATACGTGTCGCACTATAACCGCGTCGGAGACTGCTTCAACCCGGTATAGACGGGTGTCTCCCGCCTCTCCAAGGCCCAAGTCCACGATAACGCCGCCCTCTGCCCAAATATCCTCCAGATATTGGTGGAGCCTGTCGGGTATGCCGAGCCGAAGCTCCGCGCCCGGCCCTAGGCCGCTGATCTGATCCCAGACGTAGAGGAGGCCCCCCTCTGAGACGCTGATCTTCCTCGAGACGCTCACCCCGTTATCCAGTCCACCCGCCGTGCCCAGCAGGAATGATACCAGCAACATCGCGGCGATGATCGACGCCCCGAACAGTCTAGACATTTCTCGCCGATTGGTGGCTCTCCCGACTTAAAGAGCTTATCTAAAGGTGGGGGAATATAGGCGACAATCTAGGTGGAGGACGTGTATAGAGCCATCGCGGCTCTCAGGGTGGAGCTGGGCCAAGCGACACCGTTTCTTCGTGAGATGATTCTAGCGAGGGTTAGGGCCCTCCTATCCCCTCTGGGGGCGATGGTCATAGATGTAAGGATCGCGAGGAGGAGGATCGAGGTGGACTTCAAGTATAGCAGCGACCTGGCTGAGATCGCATCAGCCCTAAAGGCCTTGGGCGAGGTGGAGTATCTCCGGGTCTTGGGGGGTCCGGAGGAAATCGGCGAGGACGAGACGCTGGCCGCGGCCCTCAGTCTCTTTAACGATGAGCGGTTTTGGGAGGCACATGAGGCACTAGAGGGTCTCTGGAGGAGGAAGGAGGGCCGCGCGAAAGAACTGCTCTCCGGGCTCATCAAGCTGGCGGCGGCCTACGTCCACCTTCAGAGGGGCCGGGCCGACAGGTACTTCTCTCTTCTCGGCTCCTCGCTGAGACATCTGGAGGCCTGCGGCCTCGAGCTATACAGAGGCATAGACCTGGCGAGCCTTAGGAGCGAGCTATCAGAGACCATAGCGCGGGGGAAGCCTAGGTATATCACTCTCCGGCGATGAGATGCCTATCTGGAGGGGTCATCCTTGGTGGCCAAGACTACCATCTATCGCATCGAGAGAGAGCGCATAGAGAGGGCCCCCATCGAGGACGCGGCTTCAGTCATCAGGGCAGGAGGTCTCGTAGCCTTCCCGACCGAGACCGTCTACGGCCTTGGAGCCGACGCATTCAACCCCACAGCTGTCTCTAAAATCTTCGAGGCGAAGGGAAGGCCTGCCGACAACCCGCTGATAATACACGTCGCGGAGCCTGAAGACCTTTACAACTTGGGCCGAGGGCTTGACTGGAGGGGAGAGGCCCTCGTCAAGAGGTTCTGGCCCGGCCCCCTCACCCTCGTTGTGGAACGCTCCCCGGACCTCCCCAACATCACGGTCGCGGGCCTAGAGACGGCCGCCATACGAATGCCTCGGCACGCCGTTGCGCTAGAGCTCATAAAGGCGTCGGAGACGCCGATCGCCGCTCCAAGCGCAAACATCTCGGGCAGGCCGAGCCCAACCACGGCAGACCACGTCATAAGGGACTTGGTGGACAAGGTGGACATCGTTCTTGACGCGGGCCCCACGGACATAGGTGTCGAGTCGACTGTCCTCGACCTGACCACCGACCCGCCGCTCATACTCCGCCCAGGGGGAGTGACGCTCGAGGAGCTCAGGGAGGCTATAGGGGTGGTTGCGATCCACCCGTTAGCGCGGGGGGAGGCGAAAGCGATTGTTGAGGTGGCGAGGTCTCCCGGAATGAAGTATAGGCATTACTCGCCACGGGCGCGTGTCGTAGTGGTTGTGGGCGAACAGGAGGAGATAAGGCTAGCCGTCCAGCGCGTAGTCTCGTATCTGAGAAGAGTCGCGAGGGTGGGAGTAGTCGGCTCCGGTGGGCACCGCTACGAGGCCGACGCGTTGAGGGACCTGGGGCCGCGAGACGACCCCCGGAGAGCGGCGAGGCTCCTCTTCAAGGCGCTTAGAGAGCTTGACGACGAGGGTGTTGACATGATAGTCGCCGAGGGGTGGCCCGAGGATGGGGTGGGGCTTGCGATAATGAACAGGCTTAGGAAAGCGGCGGGCGGCCTAGTCATCCAAGCGAGGAGCGTGCTGGAAGAGGGCGTGGACGTAAAGTCGCTCCTTCAATCCGAGATCATGGGCACCTAGTGAGCCGGCCCAGCGAGCATTAATATAGGCAGTGGCTAAGAGAGGGCTGGATGGTTAGCCTGAATGAGGTCGCGGCAGGACTGCCCCCAACCTCGAGGACCTACCTTATAGACTCGTATCTGAAGAGCCTGGAGACCCGTCTTCTGAGGTTCGTTCCTGAGACGAAGAAGGCGGGTTACTTTGTGGCGGCCGACACTCCCATGCATCCGAAAGGGGGAGCCCAGCCATCCGACACTGGGCGCATCGAGGGAGACGGGTTCAGGGCGCGGATCCGCAAGGTCCTAGAACATAGCAGCGTCATAATACACTGCGGGGAGATAGTCGAGGGATCCGTGAACGAGGGAGGACAAGTCAGGATCGATCTGGACTGGGAGCCGCGCTACCTCGTGATGAGGCTGCACACCGCAGGCCACATCATAGATTACGCCGTGTATCAGCTTATCAACCGCGAGCTCCTATCCTCAAGGGCGCACCATGGCCCGCCTGAGAGCTATCTGGAATATGTCGGAGACCCCGGGGAGCTGGATGAGTCCTCGATAGAGTCGCTCGCCAACAAGACCGCTAAGAGCCCTAAAAGGGTCTACGCCGTCTCAGTGCCTCGAGGTGAGCTTCAAAACGTTATAAGAGGCGCGCCTAACATCCTCCGGCTCCCAGACCTCGATACCTACAGGGTTGTAGTGATAGATGGTGTGAACGCTATCCCCTGCGGAGGGACACACGTATCCGTCACGAGCGAGGTGGGGGAGATCCGAGTGGAGAGACTCGAGAGAAGTGAGAAGGGGTTTAAGGTAGTGTACTCCGTCGTGGACTAGTCTCGCTCTTAATGGTGGTGCCACCCCTCGAGTCTCTCCCAGCTCCACTCGTAGCCTCCGGGCAGAGCGTAGCCATAGACAATGCATCCGCGCCAGACAGCGTACTGAGGCTCTGGGCTCAGCATCACGTTGAACCCCTCAAGCCCCTTCCTCCTCAGCATCAAGGAGAGCTTGGTCTGCGCATCACAGGCGTGGCTCGACAGCTCCGGCGGTGGAGTCCAGCAGAAGTTGCCGCCGGACAATATTATCTGGCTGTAGAGGTGGGGCTGGAGCTCGAGGGGGCACATCTCCACCGACTTGATGATGATCTCCGCCATGTCGGTCATCCCGTAGAAAACCGCATCACCAATCCTCGTATCCTCGGGCCGCGGCATCCCGCGCCTGAAATAGCTCTGAAAGATCTCGTGGCCTGGGTCGAAGACATACTCACCTATCAGGAATCGAGTCCAGGAATATTCGCCAAGGTCGACCTTGACCCTTGTCCCGGGGATCGTTATAACAGTGCTCACGGCCTTGACACTGCTTCTCGCGAAGCTTACGGCGTTGTCAAGGTCCCTCGGGACGAGTCCCAACCTCTCCTTCAACAGCCTGACAACCCTCTCCTCCCTTGCAAGATCACTGTAGCCCGCGTCCTTCAAGATCTCAGCGGTTATCGAGTTGGCCTCCGCCCCACCGCGGTTCAGCGCAACCACGGCGCTCCTTATAGGAGCCCTGCTTATCGGAGCCACCTGCGTGTTCCCATGCCCGCTCTCCACCACAACACAGGAGGTGCGTTTATGCGCGATCGCTACAGCCAGCGGCTGAGGAATGATCGTCGAGGAGTGAACCAGCCCCTCATCCGAGAGTTTATCGAGGATGTCGTAAACCCTCTCGTACATATAGAGAGGCGCGATTGCAGAGAGAGACACCACAACGTAGAAGCCCTTGAAACCTATCCCGCCGGGCTTGAACTCGGATAAAGACTTCCTTAACAGCTCCCTCACCACGGTCCATGCACGCTCATCGCCCCTACTGATCACGCCGTCCCGCATAGGGTAGACTAGACGCGAGGACAGGTCCTGCCCGCCACCGAGGTATAGAGTAACATCGCTACCCACGACCACGTCCCTCCCGCCGCCTAGGATCTCTGCCACCACGCCCTTCTCTGGGAAATATCCACGGTTCTCCACGACCCTCGGCTTCTCACCGATGGTTATGGGGCCGTACTTGTAGTCGCTCGTCCCAAAATCGGACCCGAATACGTATCTCCTCTTGTAATCCTCCTCGAACAAGCCCGTTGAGGTAGATGAGGCGCCATAGTTAAAATCTTAACTGGAAGAGACTCCTTAGGAGACGCCCTTGGGCGGATTTGTCAGAAGGTAAGCTCGAGCTGCCTCTCCAGCCTTTGTCTCTGAGCCAAGTACTCGTCCTGCTTTAGCTCACCGATCTTATACCGGGTCTCAAGCTTCTTGATCTCATGCTGTATCTTCGCGTGCTGCTGTACCAGCCCCTGACAGGCGTCAAGGAGCGCCTGCATATCCTTTATTATCTCATCGACCCTCTCCGGACTCAACCCAATAGCGTCGCCCTTCGCCCGCAGGTTATCGATCCTCTTAGAGAGCCCCTCCGTGAAGGCTGGGATATCTGCCAGCCTAATCTCCAATGGATTCTCAAGGATAGAAAGCTTCGGCCTCAGCCTCGATAACTCCTTGTCGATCTCTATCTTCTGCCTAATGTAGTCCCTGTCGCTTATCTCGTTCACCTCGTGCCTGATCTTCAGAGACTCTCCTCTTTGGGTCAGCTCTTGAATCCTATCGGAGATCCTGCTGACCATCTCCATCCTCTTCTGGTCGAGCGTGGTTATCCGCGACCTATACTCGTCATAAAGGTCCGTGAAGACGTTGAGGGGGACCTCCCCCTCGGTGAAAATGTCCACAAGCTTAAGGGACCAGGTGTGGAGCTTTGAGAGCTGCTCAACCAGCTTCCTCTCCTCAGCCACCTCCTCCGCTACCGCAGGCTCTTGGGCCTGCACCGCCGGGGTGGGCTGGGCCTGTTGTACTTGCTGCGGCGGGGTCTCGGCCACTGGCGGGGCGATGGGTTGCGCCTGGACTTGTGCCTCGGACACTAGCTCTACCGGAAGCTCCTTCCCACAATTAATACAGAATTTACCCCTCAGGGTCAGCCTGTGACAGTGCGGGCATACCACCCTGCTAAGTAACGCCATCTAAGGGTACACCCCAAATATCTGCATATAAATATTCACTCCCTAAGAATCATGTAAAGCTCGACCGAATACTGGGGTATTATCGGGGATCCACGTCGACACCCTCACAGCCCAGGACTATATATGCATGCCAGGCACCACCTAAAGGAAGATGAGCGAGTTCTCAAACGCGCCGATACACAGGATACTTAGGAAGGCAGGGGCCCCAAGGGTCAGTGATGAGGCGGTAGAGGAGTTGCGAAAGATCCTGGAGGAAGTAGGGATCAAGATCGCGGAGCAGGCCATCTCGCTCGCGCAGCACGCGGGAAGGCGCACAATTAAGCGTGAGGATGTGGAGAAGGCCGCGAGGATCGTGCTACGCTCTGCAATATAGAGATAAATTATAGTCTATGCCAGTATCGCGTGAAGATATGTATAAGGTGATCGTGTTAGCCCTCCCAGGGGCAGGTAAAACTACTATACTTCATCGCGTAGCCGAGCAGATTAAGGATCTTAAGATCATCAATTTCGGCGATGTAATGTTCGAGGAGGCCCGCAGGCTCTTAGCGGTCGGGAGCCGCGACGATATGAGACGCCTCATGGACTCGGAGAGTTATGTCCGCATCCAGCAGAGGGCTGCCGAAGTGCTCGGGGGTTTAAGTGGGAAGATCGTTATCGATACTCACGCGGCGATAAGAACACTGAATGGTTACTACCCCGGCCTCCCTCCCACGGTTACTCAGCTCATCAGGCCTCGCTCAGTAATATTTCTCGAGTTCAGGCCTGAGGACATCATTAGTCGTAGGATTAAGGACAACGTGGCGGGGATAAGGAGGAGAGAACATGAGAGCATCGAGGAGGTAGAGGAGCACCAGAGAATAAGCATGATCTTCGCGATAGCCTCTGCAACCTACTCGTCAGCCTACTTCGTCAAGATCTCGCTGAGGTATCCCGAGACCTATCCCTATCAACACGTCGACGACGCCGCCTCGAGGCTCACACAGTACCTGAGGTCCCTTGAAAAAGGGACCTACGTCTCATCTGAGACCGTCAGGTAGCCGCAGTACCCATCCAGACAGGCTCGGAAGAAGGGTGTTTCTAGCGGCAACGATGAAGACGGTGTGGGCCCTCGTTATGTGGTGAGGCCTGGTCATCCCCTCTCTTACCCTCCAAGGCCGTATCATCAGCTCGCCACTAAAGTATTCGAGAAACCCTGAAGCCCTCAAGGCCTCGCAGGTTTTTGTCAGCTGCTCGACCGTGGGGATTATCGAGACGAACATCCCGCCACTACGGAGCGCTTTCTTAGCCTGTTGCACAGTGGTCCAAGGCTCAGGGACATCAACTATGAAAGCATCAACCTCCGTCTCCTCAACCTCTCTTGATAAATCCCCCTTCTTGAGTACTAGGACATCACCCAACCCCATCCTTTCGGCCTGCTTCGCTAATGTAGCAAACATTTCATCCTTGATGTCGTAGCTGTAGACCTTGCCGTTGGGATAGACATGCGTGGAGAGGAAGAATGCGAGGATACCGCTCCCCACGCCCCCCTCTACAACCCTCGACCCCGGTCTTAAGTCGGCGAGTACGAGTATGAACCCCAGGTCCTTAGGATAGGTCACCTGCGTCCTCCTAGGAAGCGACATTAACTGCTCGAAGAGGGAGGGCCGGAGGATCACCCCCCGCCTACCCGTGTTGCTCACGACCTCGGCCCCCTCATCTAGCCCGGCGATGTCGTCGGCCCTGAAGTATCCGTCCGTCGAGTGAAAGACTTGGTTCTTCCTGATTAGGAAGGAGAAGCGGTTACCCGTCTCTGTAATCAGAATCACCCTATCACCATACTCAAACTTATTCCCGCCCATCTAATCCTCATGCTTGGGAGCACGAATTAAAACCATCGTCACTCCAAGACACGAGGGGAGTACGGTTCGTCTCAAGCGCGGGTCTGAAGGCCCCCACTAAGAGTGGATAAACAATTTTATAACTCCGTCCCTAGTTAAAGTGCGGAGGCGATGAAGAGTCAGAGTTATGCTGACATGTGATCGTAAGGCATTTGTCTGAGCCTCAGATGGGAGAAACTCCTCTTGTATGTCAGAACGCTCTTGACCTCGAGGCCGTTTTTGCAACGTTTAAATCTAAGACAACGGAGGGATATCCCAGCCTTGACATCTTCCCCGCAGAACACCCCACCCGAGGAGCTAATATGGCTGGTAAACCACAGGACGCGGCGCAAAATTTTACTCGCGATTGGCGATGCGGGGAAGATAAGCGCCTCATCCCTCCGAGCAAGCTTGAAGATCAGCACGGGCAGCCTCTACTACAATCTCAGGCAGCTTGAGCCCTTGGTCGCTCAGGATGGCAAAAGAAACTACTACTTGACGGAGGCTGGGCTCGCCATCTACAAGATGCTTAGGGAGGGTGAGGGCCTGGTTCTGAACAGCTATAAGCCCTCCTACGGTAGACTCGAGAGGATCATCACCAACATCTTCTATCCAAGCTGGGTCCTTGTGCCGGTCCTTGAGAAGACGGCTATAGCCCTAATGGTCAGCGCTCTCAGCCTCCTGCTTAACGCCGCCCTCTTCATAAACGGGAAAGTCTCACTGATGATGCTCCACATTTATCACTGGCCCCGCTTCGACCTCGCGTTCACAAGCCTTTCCCTGGCCGCGACCGTAGTCGCGATATACCTGTACCTATCCTTCGCTACTCAGGTCTACGAGGAGTTCAGGCGGCGTCGGCTCGTCGGCGTGAGCCAGACGGAGGGGGCTGGGAGCTTCAGGACCCTCCTGACAAACGTGTTGACCTTCGGCGGACAGTACGTCAGGGCCTTCGCTGCGATAAGCATCGGACTGCTCCCTATGTCGATCTACCCCTTCATGATCTTTCTCGGAAGAGTCTTCGGCCTCAACCTCGTCTCCCAGAGCGGTAGCGTCATACCTGTCTCACTAGCGGCCAACGTGGCTATGGTGGTTGCGCAGCTTGCGTGCTTCGTCATCCTCACGTCCTCCGTCTCCTATATCAGGGGGATCCGTTGGCATATATCGGCGCTCATCTCCTTCTCGCTGATATATATCTCGATCATTCTCCAGTACCTCGTCCTAAGCCTCTCCTTCCCCCCGAGCTGAAGCTAATATACTGCTTCGGCACCAAGATGTATCTGGCTCTGGTATGCAGCAAGTGGTGCGGATCAAGCTGACTTCCCCTGACTTGGAGAAGCTTGAGGCGATCTGTAAGGAGATCACCGAGATCGTGGAGCGTACGGGGGGGAAAATGTGGGGACCGACCCCGCTACCGACGAAGAGGCTTGTCCTGCCGACTCGGAAATCTCCTTGCGGCGAGGGGACCAAGACCTGGAGGAAGTGGGAGCTGAGGACCCATAGAAGGCTGATAGATCTGGTAATAACTGATCCAAGGGTCATGAGAGAGCTAATGAGAATCCAGATCCCTGAGGAAGTCTCGGTGGAGATGAAGCTCAGCGGCTAGGCGATAAGATCTTTTTAACTACTCCAGCGGCCACCGTCATGCCCATGTCGCGTATCGCAAACCTGCCGAGCTGTGGGAAATCGCTATACTCCTCGAGGGAGACTGGTCTTAGGGCTTGGAGCGTTACTATCGCCGCGTCACCTGTCTTCAGGAACTGAGGGTTCTGCTCGACAACCTGACCTGTTCTCGGGTCGATCTTTGCCTTGAGCTCCTTGAACTTGACGGCCACCTGGGCCGTGTGTACGTGCATGACCGGTGTATAGCCGACGGCGATCGCGGTTGGATGGTTTATGACTATTATCTGGGCATCAAACTCCTCGGCTACCCGTGGCGGACTGTCAGCAGGGCCGACGACCATCCCCCTAGAAAGGGCGCTTTTGTCTATACCCTTCAGGTTGAACCCGATGTTGTCCCCCGGTGCTGCCTGCTGTAGAGGCGCGTGATGCATCTCTATGCTCTTCACCTCTGCCCGAATATTACCAGGCATTACAACGACGTTGTCGCCAGGTTTGAGGACGCCTGTCTCAACCCTGCCTACGGGGACTGTTCCGACACCTTTGATCGAGTAAACCGCCTGAATCGGGAGACGTAGAGGTTTGTCGATCGGCTTGGGAGGTTCTTGGAAGAGATCCAATGCCTCGAGGAGGGTGGGGCCTGTGTACCACGGCATCTTGTTGCTCCTCGACACTAGATTATCGCCCGTCCAGCCGGAGACTGGGATAACTGGGACCTTAGACGGATCTATGCCTATCTGCCTCATAAGGGCGGTTACGCCCTGCTTCACCTCATCGAACCTCTCCTTTGACCAGTTTACAGTCGGATCGTCCATCTTGTTCACCAGAGCTATGTATTGTCTTATACCGAGCATGAATGATAGGAAGATATGCTCCCTCGTCTGGCCGCCAGGCGCGATACCGACCTCGTACTCCCCTTTCTTGGCAGAGACAACCAGTATAGCAGCGTCGGCTTGGGAAGCGCCGGTTATCATGTTCTTAACGAAGTCTCTATGGCCGGGCGCGTCTATAATGGTGAAGAAGTATTTCTTAGTCTCGAACTTCTGGAAGCTTAGCTGGATCGTTAGCCCTCTCTCCCTCTCCTCCTTGATTGTATCCATGATGAAGGCGTATAGGAAAGTGTCTTTTCCGAGCCTTTTCGCCTCCTCTTCAAGAGTCTTCAGCTGCCTCTCGTCTACGGAGCCGTTCAGTACGAGGAAGTGGCCCATCGTCGTGGATTTTCCGTGGTCAACGTGCCCTGTTACGATCAGGTTTAGGTGCGGTTTCTGGGACAAGCTGTGCTCAGATAGACATTTTAGCGCTCCTATTTAAGCCCACTCTGTATTAAGGATCTGGAGGCTCTAGCGGGAGGCCAGCGCGATCCTTTCCTGCTCATTCTTCTTCTTGACCGCATAGCTCCTAACATCCCCAACCGAGGCGAGGATGATCTCGTTCGCTAAGGCCTCTTCTGGACTCAAGATGGTTCTAAAGGAAGAAGATCTAGCGGCCTCAGCGAGCCACCTAAGAGCCAGGTCCACTCTCCTCTGGGGAGAGATGTCGACAGCTTTAAAGTACGTGATTCCGCCGTAGGTCACGCGGGTGACATCCTCTCTCGGCGCAGCGTTCTCTATCGCCCTCACCAGGACCTGTAACGGGTTCTCGCCTGTCCGTAGCTGTACAATGTGGAGCGCGTTGAGGACTATCTGGATCGCGCGGTATTTGTGTCCGCCGTTTTTGCCTGGCCGCATAAACATGTTTGCGAGCCTCTCGACTATGTGAAGCCTCGACTTGCCGAACCTCTGATGCTCGTGGCGGCCTCCTGAGTGTGGGATTGTAAGGGGCTTCAAGGTTATGTATCCACGTAGCCCAGCGTCATTGATTATGATCTCCGCGCGAGACCATTCCTCGGGTAATTGCATGCGCCTAACCTTCTTGGTGTCATCAGCTATATAACTATGAATCTCTCAAGGAGGCTTGGTCTGCCAGTACCCGTGCCGCATGAAGTATCCTCCTAAAAACTGTCAAAGCCGATAAAGCGGAGCCCGCGTAGAGCCCTATGATGAGGGCCTCCCTATAGAGTGGCGTGAGGAGGGAGGCCGCAGAGAGTAGAACAACCCGTTCCGCCCTCTCCGCGGGGCCTACTCCTGAGAGGTCAACGCCTACCCCCTCGCCCCGCGCTCTCGCGTAACTGACGAGGAGAGATGTCGCGCAGAAGAGTAGAGGCGGAAGGGAGCCCGCCACCCCTGATATCGTGATCCCCACGCAGACCGAGACCTCGGCTGATTTGTCGAAGACAGAGTCCAAGTAGCCCCCAAGCCTCGTTGTGCGCCCTATATGGCGGGCGAGCTGACCATCGAGGCTGTCCATCAGCGCTGATAATAGGTAGACGGCTCCCCCAGCCGCCGCGAATACTATGTCATCGCCCGAGAAAGCGTAGAGTGCCGAGGCAGCTACGGCGGTTAAGAAAGAGGCATATGTTATCTGGTTAGGTGAAACCCTTCTAGCGGCCAACCAGAGTACTATACGCCCGGTCAAAGCGGTTACGACCGATTTCTCTAACTCTCTACGGTTTATCTTTCCCCTCCTCACAGCCCCTTAGGGCAAGGCTAGGGATATTTTTAATTATTGGGTTTCTTTCAATAGTGCAAGCAGCGATGAAGACTCTGCAGATCCATGCGGATTACATTGTTTATGATCCACTTCGGAGGGAGGGCTCTGTCTACGAGGATGTTGAACCAGCCCCGAAGGAGTTCAGGGACTTGGTAGTTCTCTTCACATGCGTGGAGGAGGACGATGACGCTGATGTTGTTTCCCATCTAACAAAAGAGGTCGCGTCTTCCCTCAGCCAACTCGGGGTTGAGACGTTGCTCATCTATCCGTACGCCCACCTGAGCAGCAAGCTTGCTCCTCCACAGAGAGCCCTTCACCTGCTGAGGCAGCTAGAGGACGAGGCCCGGGGACTAGGCCTCAAGGTATACCGCGCTCCCTTCGGCTGGAACAAGAAGTTCACGCTCTCGATCAAAGGACATCCGCTCGCTGAGCAGTATCGCTCGGTGACCCGTGAGTCAATATATGCTAGGAGAGGTGAGGCCGCTGTCCGGGAGGTTGGGGAGAGGGTAGAGGAGGGCCGGGAGACTCTGCACACTCAACTTGGGAGGGAGCTAGACCTGTTCTCCATCAATCCCCTGTTAGGCTCTGGGTTCCCCCTGTTCCATGAGAAGGGATGGATCATAAGGGAGGAGCTCATCAGGCTCATACGGGAGTCCAACACTAGAATGGGATTCAGGGAGGTTTGGACTCCCCATGTATTCAGATCTGATATCTGGTATAAGACGGGTCACCATGAGTATTACCGCGAGAGAATGTTCACACTCGTAGCTAGGGGCGAGGAGTATGTCGTCAAGCCGATGAATTGCCCCGCCCACGCAATGATCTATGCCAGCAGGCCGAGAAGCTACAAGGAGCTGCCCATAATGTACTCAGAGTTCGGGACAGTCTATAGAAACGAGCAGCCGGGGGAGCTCACAGGACTCTTCAGGGTCCGGAGCATCACGCAGGATGACGGCCACGTCTTCGCAAGGTTGGACCAGGTCGGCGACATAATAGCGATGATCCTGAGGGAGGCGTTTAGGATACTGAAAATCACGTTAAGGGGCGACATGTATGTCACCCTCTCGACCAGGCCTGAGAAGTTTATCGGAGATCCATCGGTCTGGGACATGGCTACAGATTCACTGAAGACAGCCTTAGAGGCTATAGTCCCTCACTACGAGGTCAAGACCGGCGAGGGGGCCTTTTACGGCCCGAAAATCGACGTTGATGTGGTGGACTCGCTGGGTAGGAGGTGGCAGTGCTCAACTATCCAGCTCGACTTCTTCCTTCCAGAACGCCTCGGACTCGAGTATATTGATAGCGACGGGTCGAGACGCAGGCCCATAATGATCCACAGGGCCATCCTAGGCTCGATCGAGAGGTTTATCGGCATACTGCTCGAGCACTATAACTGGCGCCTCCCTTTTTGGCTGGCACCGACCCAGCTAGCAGTACTGCCAGTCAGCATCAGGAACTTGGAGTACGCGCACCAGGTCAAGGAGAGGGTGGAGACTGAGGGTCTGAGGGCGGAGCTGCTGACGGAGGGGACTCTAGAGAAGCGTTTACGATCGGCCCATCAGGCGAGGGCCTCCTTCATGGTGATCGTGGGGGACGAGGAGGAGCGGTCCGGGACCGTCTCGCTGAGAGATTACAGGGGCCGGAATGTCCGGAGGATCGCATTTGAAGAACTTTTGGCCTGGCTGAAAAAACTCTACCAGGAAAGGGCGAAGAACATCGGCGAGATCGATGAAACGCTCCGGGCCGGACTCCTGTAAGACTCTTCCTTCGGGGATTGAACCTGCTGAAGAGAGCCGAGACCTGATCTTCTAAAGCCCCCGCTCAACAACCGCGCCTCTCCCTCCAACTGCTTAGCTTCCCTTTTTCTCGCCTATGTTCTCTTGGTATCCGAAAACTCCTTAGCGGTCTTTCACATCTCCTCGTCTTCGTGTATGCAGCGCCAGCAGTATGGGCGTCCGCTCTTAGAGCGTCGACTCTCCTGAGCACCATCCTGCAGACCGCCGATACCGTCGTTGATCAGGACAAGTGTCTCGGAAGCCACCTCCTCCTTACTGTCCCCCAGTATGCATAGTGCCTCTCTCTCTCACGAGACTGGCTAGAGACGATGTTGATCGGCTCCAGCTGGAGCACTTCCCAGTCATTGCTCGAAAAGTTAGCGAAACTTTACCAAAAAAGGCCTTAACTCTGTTATAAAACCCTTATCAATTCTCGCGAGGTGGTCTTAACACGTGGTTAAGAGGGTGGTCGCCGAGATAATAGTGGTGGGCAACGAGATACTTAACGGGTCCGTCCAAGACACGAACAGCAACTGGCTCGCGAGACAGCTCCACGAGCTCGGATTCTATCTTAGACGGATAACAGCCGTCAGAGACGATACCTCAGAGATAGTCTCCGCTATCAGAGACTCCGTGAGGCGGGGAGCTAAATGGATCTTTACAAGCGGCGGCCTAGGACCGACCTACGACGACATAACGCTTGATGCCGTTGCAGTGGCCGCAAAAAGAAAACTAGCCGTGAATGAAGATGCACTAGCAATGCTCAGGGAAAGATATGAGAGGCTTGCCTCAGAGGGTCTGGTCGCCACTAGCGAGCTTACACCCGCCCGAGTCAAGATGGCCGTGATGCCTAAAGGTGCGAAGGCTCTCCGCAACATGGCCGGATCGGCTCCCGGCTGCCTAATCGGGATTAAAAGGTCTATCGTGGTCTCTCTCCCCGGGGTTCCGAGAGAGCTCGAGGACATCTTTCTGAGAGAGGTGCGCCCTATGCTTGAGAAGGAGCAGGGCAGGGTCCAGAGGGTTCGTAGATGGGTCGAGGTCAAAGGAGTTCCCGAGTCTTTATTCGCGCCGCAGCTAGAGCGTATCTACAAGTCTTTCAGGGGGAAGGCCTACATCAAATCACATCCTAAAGGTTTCAAGGACGGCCTGTCGATAGTCGCTCTAGAGATAGTCGCGGAGCATCCGATCCGGGGTGAGGCTGAGGAGCTGGCTAAACGCGCGGAGGAGTCGCTGGTTAAGGCGCTTGAGAAGGCTGGGGCCAAGGAGGTGGTCAAGCATGACTGAGGAGAGCATCTACGAGGCTTTAAGAGAAGATCGGCTACAGACGGTTGAGAGCATCATGTCGATGCTCAAGCAAGTAGGCGACCAGGAGAAAATGTACCTAGATGGTATCAGAGAGGGGCTAAACACTAGTATCCGCGAAAGAGGACTAAGTAGCGCGGTGATCTATGGACTGGGAGGATCCGGGATTGTCGGATCAATAGCGTCGACAATGTTAAACGATTATGCTCCGCTGCCCTTAATCTCGTTCAACGGAGCCTCGCTACCAGGCTGGGTCGGGCCTCAAAGCCTTCTCATCCTGATCAGTTACTCCGGCAACACAATAGAGGTCGTGAACCAAGCAGTAAAGGCTGCTGAAAAGAGGATACCGGCATGCGTCATCTGCTCCGGCGGACGTCTTGACCAGATGTCGAGGGAGAAGGGCTTGCCTGTAGTTAGAGTAAGAACAGGTCTCACTCCAAGGATGGCTGTGCCAGAGATGCTGGGGGCAGCTTCATCGATCTTAGAGCGTGCCGGCGTAGTCCCTGAGGCCTCTCTAAAGCTCAGGGACGCGCTGCCTATCCTTAAGAAGATTAACGAATCCTGCTCACCCAGCATCGAAGCCCCTAAAAATCCTGCGAAGCTTGCTGCCCTACACATCTATAGACGCCTCCCAGTGGTAGTCTGTAGCAGCCCGCTTTACCCCGCGGCTCTGAGACTAAAGAACCAGATCAATGAGAACTCTAAGATGCCCTGCATCGTTGTCGAGGTCCCTGAGGCCATGCACAACACCCTCGAGGCTTTACCATACACGGAAAGCGACAAGTATCTCTCGATCAGGTGGAGCGGTGAGGACGAATACCTAGCCTTTCAGATGGATTATCTGAGACATACCCTTGGAGATCTCGTGCTTGAGGCACGGCTCGAAGGTAATCATATAGAGGCAATGTTATCGGCTCTTATGTGGGCCGACTACGTGAGCATATATCTAGCAGCATTGCGAAAGGTCGACCCTGTACCGGTCGAGAATATTACTCGATTCCGGCGTGAGCTGGATAAGTTAAAAAAATAGCGGTAGATGATAAGTTAAGATGAAACCCCGACTTGCGAGGCGAATAATTCTGAGCCTCCTTATGGCCACGGCTCTCTACGCGATATTCGGCATAGGTGCCTACTCCGATCTATCTGAGAGTGAGGCGGAGGCCCGTGCTGAGGAGCTGGAAAACCTAACCTTACAGATCGACTCGCCTCTCCAGATCTTTCTGAACAACTTCGGTCTCTCGCTAATAATGGCCATTCCCTTCGCAGGCCCACTCTTTGCGGGCTGGGTGTCATACGAGACAGGGCGTTACGTCGCCGCGCTTGCTTTACTGAACAACATCGATACAATCTTTCTGCTCATTATACCGATAATAACCTTCTACGGGGTGGTAGAGTTTGCAGGATATGGTGGAATGGTCATGGGCGGCACATTGATGGCCTACCGGATTCTGAGGCGAAGAGGAAGGGAGGAGCTAAAGTGGTACTTGCTAACCATACTCGCGAGCGGGGTGGTTATTTTAGTTGCAGCGCTCATTGAATACGCTGTTATCGCCCTGCTCCAGAATGTTATCCAAGAAGCCGCACAATATATTTGATTGACGGGGCTCTGAATAATTTTATATACTGCCTCCAAAACAGTAGTAGGCGGCTTGAGGAGACTACCTAAGGGCACCTCAGAGCCCCTCATACTGAAGGCTCTGCTGAAGGGGAATAAACAGGTGAAGGATATGGAGAGGTTAACTAGGCTAAAGAAGCCGACCCTCTACTTGTCGCTGAACCGGCTGAAGAAGAAGGGTCTCGTGAAGCCTCTTGGGACACGGAAGCGAAGAAGCTGGGTTCTTACAGATAAGGGTCGTAGCGCGATAACCAGAAGGATAGAGGCTGAGAGGATAGTGCAGAAGGTAGCGGGCCCCTTGAGACGAGCGATCAAGCTGGGCCTCACATACAAGCAGATACAGTCGATAATTTTAAGAAAATAGGGCAGCTAAGAATAGTGCGGAGAGGTCCCCGACCATATAGTTTAGCGCGGCCCCGATAGTAATGAAGATAATAAGCGGTATAGAAGGCGTGGCCCAGCCCCCCGGCCTCGGGGTGCTCCAAAAGTCCTCTATCTTGGGCGAGAGCCTTAGCACCCAGCCGTTTCTATACTCTTCCATGGGCGCCCAGAACCTGTATCTCCTAGGCTCATTAAGGACCGTGCCCAAGAAAACGGCTAGGACCTTTCTGTATAACCTCTCCTCCTTCAGCTCCGCGAACAGCCTCTCCCCCCTTACGAAGATCCTGTAGAGGTTGATGAGGAGCATGGTGAGTGGTATTGCGAGGGAGAGTAGCAGCGAGTTAAGCAAGACAGTTACCGGCGTGAACGGGTGGTATCTTAGGCCAAAGCTGGAGAGCGGTGTGGACAGCCCTATAACCATTAGCGCCTTAGCGTCGGCCCCGCCATAGAGACCCAGCTTGTAGAAGAGATAAGACATGATGGCTGTCACGCCGAGAGAGATGGCTGTTAGCGGCGGGCTTAGTGCTCCTATCAGTAACTGGTAGGCGGTGATTGGTGTCGTTACGGAGGCGGTGGCAAGCCAGACCCAGTCATCCACAAGTCTCTCCAGAAGGTCCTTGTATGAAGAGTATAGTAACGCGGTGAAAACCGCAGCCGCGTTGATGAGTGCGAGGGATTCAGCCCCTTCTATGGCCATATCCCCTGCGTCTGGAGTGCCAGGCAGACCCTTGTGGAGGCCACGCCGACGGCCGCAGTACGCGTACTGAGCTCCCTCTCCTTGGTTACCGTTATCACCTCTCGGAACGCCTTCACCATCTTAGCATCTAGCCTCGATAATACTTCGGATCTCTCCCAGTGCTCTCTCTTGAGGTTCTGGACCCACTCGAAGTAGCTCGCGGTTACTCCCCCAGCGCTGGCGAGGATGTCCGGGATCACGAAGACCCCCTTCTCTTCGAGTATCTTGGAGCCTTCGCTGGTCGTGGGGCCGTTAGCGGCTTCAGCGACTATCTTAGCCCTGACGTTCTCGGCGACCTTGGTGTCGATGAGGTTTTCTAGTGAGGCGGGTATCAGAACTTCTACATCCATGGCTAGAAGCTCCTCATGTGTTACGGCCTTGGCCTGAGGAAAGCCTGCTAGAGTACCTGTCGACTTTTTATGCGCTACGAGTCTCTCCACGTTGAGGCCTTCGGCGTTGTAGACCGCGCCTTTAGAGTCGCAAACCGCCACTATCTTAGCGCCCATGCTGCTTAGGTGAAGCGCAGCGTTTGTTCCCGCGTTACCGAATCCATGTATCGCTACTCTAGCTCCATTGATGGGTATGTTCAGGTGTTTACACGCCTCTCGGATGGTCACGCTGACCCCGAACCCGGTCGCCTCCTCCCGCCCCTCACAACCACCTAGGTAGACCGGTTTTCCCGTCACCACCTCGGGTATCTGATACCCCTTCAGCTGGCTGTAAGTGTCCATGATCCATGCCATTATCTGCGCGTCAGTGTAAACATCCGGTGCAGGTATGTCTATGTAAGGTCCGATTATCTCGCTGATCATGTAGGTGTATCTCCGCGTAAGCCTCTCGAGCGTCTCTCTCGAGAGCTTTTTGGGGTCGCACGCAACACCGCCTTTAGCCCCGCCAAAGGGTAGTGATAGTAGTGCGCATTTATATGTCATCAGCATGGCTAGGGCAGTGACCTCGTCGAGATCGACCGTGGGGTAGTATCTGATCCCGCCCTTGTAGGGTCCGAGGGCGTTGGAGTGCTGGACGCGGTAGCCCTTGAAGACGCTTACTGCTCCGCTGTCTGACCTGACCGGGATGGCGACCGTAACGGTCCGCTTAGGCACCTTCAGGATCTCGTATATCTCCATTGGGAGGTTCATGGCTTCGAAGGCTTGCCCCACGCTGGTCAACACTTCCTCAAGAAACGCTTTACCTACACTATCTCCAGACATGTCCCCCGTTCAGCCGCTTCATGGCTCCCCTCTTATTTTAGTTTGCTATTCAATAATCTCTCAGGAGAAAATTGTAGCATATCTTCGTCCGTTTTATGAAGTAATAGCATGTCGGCCGCCCTTTTGCCCAACGCAGGCCCTCGCATAAGGCCGTATCCGCCGAGCCCTTCAGTAACGATAGTGTCGTTATGCCCTGGCAGGAAACCGAATATAGGCAGACCGTCCGGGCTGAAGCTGCAGGGGCCTTTCAGATATTGCGTGATCCTTGGCTCTGTGTCGATCGTTAAGACGCGGCTGATCAGCTTAAGCGCTGCCTTCATGGATCGAGTTGGCGGGGGTGTGTCAGAGAGGTCTGGCTCGGCTGCAACTGCTCCGTCGTAACGTCCACCAATTAGCTGTCTTCCCCAGGGCCTCCAGTAGGTGTGGAGTGCCTCGTTAGAGAAACTAGGGATCTTTAGCTCCTGGCCGATATCGATACTGTAGGCGTAATAAGTGATCAGGAAAGAATCGAGACTTAGGCCGAGAGTCTTGAGTAGCTCCCCTGTCCACGCCCCTGTGGCGACGACATACCCTACGCCATGAACAGTCTCACTGTTCGCCAATCTCACCCCCTTAACCTCGTGTCCGTTAGATTCGATAGAGACCACCCTGTCACCCTCCCTAAGCTCGACACCCCCCTCAACCAGCCTTGCCCTCAGCTCCTCACCGAGGATCAGGGGCTCGGAGGACAAGTCAGGCTCGGTGAACAGCCCAAATAGGCCATGATCAATTCTAAACCAATGCCACCTCTCGGAGATCTCCTCGGGACTTAGAGTCTCGTAACTGATACCCTCGCTCCTCAGCGACCGTATTGTGTCCTCGAGATCTGACTCGCGCCCTATTTGGAGGAAGCCGGTCCTCATCCAGCCCCTCCTCGAGTATCTCGTGACCAGCTCGATGCTTTGTAGGACAAGACGCGCGTCGAGCGGTGTGTCCAGCTGGACTGTAAAGCAACCCGCAGATCTACTAGAGGATCCTCCAAAGATCCCCCGAGCGTCTATCAAGACAGTTCTAGCTCCCAACTCGGCTCCGCGGAGGGCCGCGAAGACTCCCACGACACCACCGCCTATAACCACCAGATCATACATGGAAAAGTCCTGACTGGCTTGGGCGGCTCACCCCTAATAAACCTGCCTGCATGGGGGGGGACAAGGTTATGTGCAGGGGAGGGGCCTGGGAGGTTGATGGGTAAAGAGCTGAGGCTGCTCAACCGCAGCTTCCTTCTCCTGGCCTGGGATGACATCATGCAACAGGTAGACGATCTAGCCTCTAAGATCGAGAAGACTTATGCCCCCGACATGATCATCGGTATCCTAAGGGGCGGCCTCTTCGTCGCAAATCTGTTATCAGACATCTTAGGTATCGACGAGGTGCATCCCTTGGGCCTCAAGAGCTACCGGGGGGTGATGGACAGGGGCGAAGTCACGATATACCACTGGCCGAAACTCCCGCCGCTAAACGAGCGGGCCATACTCTTAGTAGACGATGTCTCTGACGAGGGCAAGACCCTCCAGACCGCCCTAAGTAGGATAATTCTGCCCCTCAGCCCAAAGACGGTCAGGGCGGCGGTGTTGCACATAAAGCCCTGGACCACGTTCCGACCAGACTACTACGTGATGGTGACAGGCAGCTGGATTCTCTACCCCTGGAGCAGATATGAGAGCTGGAGACAGTTGACCAAGGAGCTCGACGAGCTTTCCCGAGAAGGGGAGGAGGCTTCGACCCTTATCTCGATCCTCGGCATCTCGAGGGATAGGGCCCTCAGGCTTCTTCGTGAGGGGTCGATGTAGAGCTAATATTGGGGGCGCAAGAAAGTGTCAGCGGGAGTGAAAAGAGTCTACATAGAGACATACGGATGCGCCTCAAACCTCCACGACTCTCAGATAATGATGGGTCTTCTGAGTAGCGCTGGCTATATGCTGGTCGATAGCCCGGCTGAGTCAGACGTCAACGTCATCAACACATGCGTCGTCAAGACCCCTACCGAGCACAGGATGATACAGAGGATCAAGACGCTCAGCTCATCAGGTAAGCCCCTCGTCGTCGCTGGGTGTATGTCCAAGGCCGAGCCTGAGGTAGTTGAGAAACACGCGCCAACTGCGTCACTGGTCTCGCCGAGGGCTATCTCCAGGATCGTTGATGCGGTTCGTTCGGGGTTGGAGGGTAGTCGCGCCGTATTCCTCGAGGACGAAGGCGTCGAGAAGGTCCTCCTCCCCCACATCAGGTTTAACGAGGTAATAGAGATCGTAGAGATAAGCACTGGGTGCCTGTCCAGCTGCGCGTTCTGTCAGACGAAGCTAGCTCGGGGATGGCTTACAAGTTATCGGCCCGGCGAGATCAGGCGGGCAGTAGCAAGGGCGGTAAATGAGGGCTACAGAGAGATATGGCTGACATCTCAGGACTCGTCCGCATACGGCCGAGACATAGGCACGAGCCTACCCACGCTGCTTGAATCACTCATAAAGCATGTCCCCGGGAAATACTTCATACGAGTCGGCATGATGAACCCTCTCCACTTCAAGAAGGTCGAGCTGGAAAGCCTGGTAAAGGCGTATTCAGACGATCGCTTATTCAAGTTCTTACACCTCTGCGTGCAGAGCGGGAGCGACAATGTCTTGCGGGATATGCGGCGCGGCTACAGGGTCCGCGACTTCGTATCCATCGTTGATTCCTTCCGAAAAGCGCATCCAATGCTAACCCTTATGACAGATATAATCGTGGGTTATCCGACAGAAGACTGGGAGGATTTCGAGATGACCTGTAGACTGATCGAGGATGTCAAGCCCCATTTCGTCAACATTTCAAGGTTCTACCCGAGACCTGGAACCCAAGCGGCAAAACTCAAGCAGCTTCAACCCCGGGAGCTGAATAAGCGTAGCAAGATTCTGACGGCGCTCTGTAGAGAGATCTCGAGAGGCAGGATGGAGGAGTGGATCGGATGGACGGGCACCGTCCTGATCGACGAGGTCGGCGCCCGTGGCGAAGCCCTAGGGAGGAATTACGCCTACACACCAGTAGCCTTCCCGGGGACTGATGCGGATGGCCTCCTGGGGAGGTTCGTGGAGGCCGAGGTAGTGTCGGCTAAAACCCACTGCACCATAGGCGCTATACGGCGGGTAATCGGCTAGCCTATGTATGTCGTGTTCTCAGTGTCAAAGTCTTTCACTATTATCGCCCTGCCCGGTCCCCCGGCTAAGGGGGTTTCCGGCATGGCAGAAAGGAGGTGTCCGCCTCTCGCTATCTTTGTGGCCATGTGTTCGGGGCCGAGGTAGGAGTTTACGAGGGTTTTTACGAGTCTCCTCACCTCGCCCTCGTCGAGTATTCCGAGGCTGTGAAGATATTCGTGGAGTAGAAGGACGAATATGTATGAGTTTGCGTCTTCGCGCGATTTGCCTGCCAGCCAGGGCTCTAGATGCCTCCTGTTCAGAACTATGGCGTTCGACCCTACCTCATGGTAGGCCAAAACACCCGTCGGCGCGTCAGCGATGATGAGCATAAGCCCGGCCCTACGTATCCCCAGCCTCTCCTCCACCACTCGCTTCACGAGCCTGAAGATGGCCTCGTAATCCCGCGCAGCTGCCAAGGAGCCGGCCAGATCCTCAGTCACGTATCGAGATTGGCTTCCGAGGATAAAACCCTTCATCTATGACACGAGAGGGCTCAGCGCTTCTTTCACTATTCCTCTGAACCTACGCTTATATATTGGTCCAGCCACAGAGGACATAGCTTCTCGCAAAGGTGAGTGTCAATTGTCCTCCTCGACATGGGAACAAAAGAGACAGCAGATTGTTCAGATACTCGAGATGGTGGCGAGCGACCTAACCATGCCGAGGAACGTGAGGAGGATCGTGAAGGAGGCTTCCCAGGAGCTTTACAACGAGAAGTTCTCGCCCGCTGTTAGGGCCGCAAACGCTATAGAGAAGATCGAGGAGATCATCTCGGACAGCAATATACCGAGCTTCGCGAGGACACAGCTCTGGCTCGCGATCTCGCTTCTAGAGACGATCAAGTCTGGCCAGGTCTGACTTGGGACTTGTAGAGGGTTGGTTGGCTAATAGATCGTGAGCGAGTCTGTCTATCTCTGGGGTTCCGATCCTCCTCGAAGGAATGCTGAGAGAAAGAGAGGGATAGTCGATAACAGCAGTATCGTTGCGCCCAGATAGATATAGAGGGGCTGGTTGGTAAGGTAGCCGCTCACTATAAAGCCGACGCCGACTCCTAAAACGCTGAAAAAGAGTAGGACGAGAAATCCGAAGAGAGCCATGCTATTCCCCCCTGTTTGAGGCGTGAGGATCAACCACTAGGCTGCTCTTTAACGTATTCCTCGACGAAGACGACCTTCTCGACTCCCTGCAGGTTTTCCAGCGTCTCTCTGGCTATGGCCTGCTTCGCTAGGTTGATGCCTGAAAGCGAGTAGATCTCTCTCGACAGCTTCACGCTAACCGACGGCTTGTTGACCTTTACGACGGTGTTTTCGCCGGTGGCCTCGGGTATGAAGGCGCGGATGAGGGAGTAGACCTTTTCGGCGTCATCTCTCAATATTTTCACGACGCGGATCTCCGTGACAAGCGTTTTACCGGCAAGCCGGTGGTTAAAGTCTACCTGGACTCTCCCGGACTCGATGCTCCTGATGTAGCCCTCCCTACCATCCACCACGACCTTCATGCCGACCGCAAGAGGCTGGTCCACATCCTTAAACCTCCTCAGAGGTATCACCTTCACCTTCGCGGGATCCCTCTGCCCGAAGGCCCTCTCCGGCGCGACCTCGACGATCTTTGTCTCACTCTCGCCCATCCCTATCAAGGCCTCCTCAATGGCCCTCAAGAGATACCCCTTCCCCACTATTGAGAGGCGGGGGCCGTAGATCTTCTCCGTCCAACCGGCCTTCCTCCCCTCGTCCTCGAGCGTGGTGTCTACCAGCTCGCCGGTATCCTTGACCCTGATCGTATAGTCGACCTCGACGAAATGCCCGACATCTACCTTGAGAGAAGCCTCTCCTTCGGCCGCGCCCAGCTCCGTCGTTTCCTCGCCCGCCACGCCCAATAGGGACAGCCTTCAGAATTTAAATTAGTCGGCAACAGGGTCTAGGACTCCCAAGTGAGGGACTCTCGGCGGCCCCTTTTTTTAGCGGAGGCTGTTGCCCGGTTTTATTATAGCGCCCTTAGATCGATATTAAACTATATAAAAAAGGGGGGTGAAAAATTAGATGATGGTCAAGCACGTCCTTGTTACCTTGACTGATGAGCAGTATAGGTGCCTCAGCTATCTGAAGGGTAAGATGGGGAGCAGCGACGCCGAGGTCCTCCGGAACATATTTCTCGCCTGGATAAGCGAGAAGACGGGGATGGGTTGCTGGAGGGAGGAGGGAGAGGCTGAGGCCGAGGAGCCGGAGCTGGGATAGCTGAGAGGTATATAGCGGGGGTCTAGCCTTCTGTATCGTTGGGACAGCCCGGTCGTCTAGCGGCCAAACCTGGCCAGAATGGGGCTATGGATGCGGGGCTTTGGATCCCCTAGAGGGTGGAGAGACCCCGTGACGCCGGTTCGAATCCGGCCCGGGCTAAAAATATCTTAACGGTGGAGCGTCGTAGCTTACGCACCCTAGCTGAGGATTGTCACATACGTCGAGATCTTGTCCGAGCCCCGGGCGGGGTTTGAACCCGCGGCCTGCCGCTTACAAGGCGGCCGCTCTACCGGGCTGAGCTACCGGGGCTCGACTTTCTCCCCATAGAGCGGAAATTTAGAGCTTACTGGAGAGGCTTTCGAGGGTTGTGACGAATGCTCTCTCAAGATCTTCCTCGAACGCCACTAGATACACCTCCTCGAGGCTGCCTCTGGGCTTCGCCTCGTCGAGTATCGCCTTGATCATCTCCTGGGCTGAGGTGAGGGGGGTCAGCCCTCCTACGCCTGTCCCCATCCCGGGGAACGCCATAGTTCGGAACCCGTTCTGCTCAGCCTCTCTGACCGCTGCCCGCGTTGCTAGGTAGACGATCTTGGGGCTAGTCTCTCCCGCCGGCCTCTCCATCGTGGGTGCATGTATCACTCCTTTAACTTGGAGCTTCCCCGGAGAGGTGGTTACGGCCTCGCCCAACTTGATTGGGCCTCTGCGCATCGCCTCCTCCTCTATCTCGCCACCGCCCCTGCGCTTAACTGCGCCGGCCACGCCTCCGCCCATGACTAGCAGCGAGTTGGCGGGAACCACTATCGCGTCAACATTAACTTGCGTTATGTCCCCCCTCATCACCACAAACTTAAGTCTGCCTAGCCTGTACTCTTTCAAACCCTCGAAAGACTTTTACTATCTGGGACAGATAAATCTCTACTGCTAGGGAGCAGGAAAGGCTCTTGCTAGCTCGAGTAAGCGAGTCCAGTTCTCATCGACGGATCTCTTGAACTCTTCGAGGAGGTGCTGGTTCTCGGGCCGGAGCAGGTATGATAGTCGAGCCTGCGTCGCTATGTATTCCTCGACCGGTCTTGGCCTGCTGATGAAGTAGTTGATCCTGTACCTCCCATTCTCCAGCTCGTAGATCGGGAAGACCCGCGTCTCAACGGCTAGCTTGGCCAGCTTGACGGTGAGTTTAGGATCGTAGTACCAGCCGCGGGGGCATGGGGCTATGACGTGGAGGAAGGTCGGGCCCTGATATTCCAACGCCTTTCTGACCTTGTTTGTCAGGTCCTTCCACAGGTGTGGTGAGGCGGTTGCGCAGTAGGGTGATCCATGTGAGGCCATTATCGAGACTATGTCTTTCTTCCTCTCGTGTTTACCTAGTGGCGTGGTCGTAGTCTTGGCCCCTACGGGCGTTGCCGCCGATCTTTGGATACCTGTGTTCATATAGGCCTCGTTATCGTAACAGACGTATAGGAGGCTGTGCCCCCTCTCGAAGGCTCCTGAGAGGGCCTGGAGCCCTATGTCAAAGGTACCCCCGTCGCCCGCGATAACGATCACTTTATGCCTCCTCCCGCGGCCCTTCCTCTCTAGCACCCTCAAGGCCGCCTCGATCCCCGAGGCAACGGCCGCAGCGTTCTCGAAAGCGACGTGGACCCAGGGGACTCTCCAGGCTGTAAGCGGGTACTGGGAGGTGGTTACCTGAAGACACCCTGTGGGGCTCACGACTATGTATGGGGGGTCGGCCGCCATTAGGATTTGTCTCACCGCTATCAGGGCGCCGCATCCCTGGCATGCTGTGTGGCCGGGGCTGATTCCCTCGCGGCCGTAGAGTTCGTCAAGCCTTGAGATCTGCATCGTCATCAGGCACCACCCCCGTGTCCCAAGTATAGGCGGCGTGTCCTTACGTGACCTCCCTCCAACTCACCATACGCCTTCCCAAGTAGTTGCCGGATCAAGCCTACAGTTGGCTCTCTGCCACCAAGGCCGTAGACAACGCTTACCACCGGCACTCTGACTCCCTCGTCATATAGGATGGACTTGATGTTTGAAGCCAGGGGCGGCGACGGCATCCCCGGTGAGAGGGCCCTATCCATCACGACAACCATATCCGCGTTCGACAGGAGCTCGATGAGCTCGGCTCCGGGGAAAGGATTGAAGAGCCTCAGAGAGACAAGGCCCGTGTCGCGCATCTTGAGAGAGTGTATCACATGCCTGACCGTACCCATCGTCCCCCCCATACCTACTAAGACCAAGCCATCAGTCTCCCCGTCCACCGTCATCTTTCGAACCGAGCCGGAGGGATCAGGATAGCTCCGCCCAACCTCTCCTATCACGCGGCCCGCCTCCTCAAGCGCCGTAACCTGCTCCACCTTAAACTCGTAGTAGTGCGTGGGGAGGGCGAAGGCTCCGAAGGTCATGGGATGATCATAATCAAGCTTGAGCCTATCAGTCCTAGGTAGGTAATCCCGGACGAGACCATCGGGTAAGACCTCGACAGGCTCGCTACTGTGGGATACTGTGAAACCGTCCAGATTAACCGCTACGGGTAGCAAGACACTGGGATTCTCCGCAAGCCTGAAGGCCTGTATAGTGTAGTGATAAGCCTCCTGTGGGTTCTCGCAGAACAACTGAACCCACCCGCAGTCCCTCGATCCCATCATGTCTGAGTGGTCGCCGTGTATGTTGAGGGGCGCAGAGACCGCCCTGTTGACCACGGACATAACGATCGGGCACCTCAGGCCCGATGCAATATATAGTACCTCATGCATTAGGGCGAGGCCTTGGCTCGAGGTTGATGTGAAGACGCGGGCTCCGCTAAGGGACGCGCCGATGCATGCGCTCAAAGCCGAGTGCTCCGACTCGACGGGGACGAACGCCGCGTCCAACTCTCCCGACTCTACATACTCGCTGAGGCGCTCCACTATGATCGTCTGGGGAGTTATGGGGTAGGCCGAGATGAAGTCGACGTCTGACTGCTTCACCGCGAAGGCCACCGCCTCGTTGCCCGTGAGGAGCTTAAGCTGCTTGAGGCTACTCACGCTCCACCACCATCGCTATGGCCTTGCGCGGGCACTCCTCCGCGCATATGCCGCAGCCCTTACAGTGCATATAGTCTATCTCGACGACACCGAGCTCATTTTTGTAGATAGCCGGCTCAGGGCAGAAGATCCAGCAGATCAGGCAGTTGGTGCATCTCTCACGCTCGATCACTGGTTTGAGGCTACGCCAGTTGCTCATGTCCCGCGTGGAAGTGCTGCCGGGCTCTAGAACGACCGGTAATAGCTGCCTAAGCTGCATGCTTAACCATCACCACCCTCCTAGAGGCGAGGCGGACGACCTCAGCGTCCTTCTCACCAAACCTAGAGGTGACAACCTTAGCCACCGACTCGACAGGGACGAGGTCCTTGACCTCACAGAAGGCTCCTAGCATAGCTAGGTTGAGGCTCCTCGGTCTACCAAGCTCCTCAACAACCCCCGCAGCATCCACGAAAGACACCGCGATTTCACCCGACATACCTTGGGGAGGGGACGGCGATCCTACGACAAGCAGCCCGCCCCTCTTCACCTGGCCCTGAATCCCAGTCTTGAGAAGCCTGCCCTCAAACACCACGGCCGCGTCTGCCTTCTCGACCGGCGACCTGAGAATAATCGGCTCGCCCGAGACCCTGACGTATGTTCTCACCGGTGCTCCAGACCTCTCAGGGCCGAATTCCGGGAAGCTCTGGGCGTAGAGTCCCACGTTGATGGCCGCCTCGGCTAAGATCCGCCCCGCAGTGACGACACCTTGCCCGCCGCGTCCCAAAAAGACAAGCTCAAACAAGTCTTCTCCGAGCGAAAAATCTGGTAGCTTTTTAATAAATTGATCAGGGGACGTGTAGGAAATAATCGTAAAAATTAAACATCATACAGAAAACTATCACCAAATATAAAAGTACTCGCAGAAAATGGCATGCAGAAGGCCTCTGCGCCGGTAGAGGTGGGATATATAGAGCGTCCACACGATTCTCCGCGATGCCTAGACATTGTCTTGATTCCCCGAGGCAAGCCGCCCTTGAATACAGGCCCGCCTGGGCCCGTGAGCTAAATTAAGTTAGTGTGCTGGCAGGGCCTATCATGCACTCTCGCGCTTAAGGTCACTTATCTCTCCACCCGGCGGATCGGCTGGGGTCTCTGTAAAGAGCTGTTAAAATGGCTTATCACCGGCCACGACTGTCGGAACCTCATTCTTGACCGTCTTCACTACACTGACCCAGGTTATCAAGGCCTGTCCCGAGAGCGCGCCATTGTGTTGGCCTCCGGTGGACTGCTCAGGGAGGCTTCTATAATAACGCGTCAAGGTCGTGCAGTCGTTGAGGTCACCCTCCCGTAGCCCAGAAGCCCCTACGAGAACCGGCAGCCCGCTTAGTCGGTATCCCTTATAAGTTGCGGCGGCGAGTTTGAGGCGGATGAGCACCGAGTTGCCGCGGCAGCCCGAGATCAACATAGGGACGCTCGGCCACGTCGATAACGGTAAGAGTACACTCGTCCAGGCGATCAGCGGGGTCTGGACTGGCAGGCATAGCGAGGAGATTAAGAGGGGCATCACAATCAGGATCGGCTACGCGGACGCGGCCCAATATAGGTGTAGCCTGTGCGAAGAGCCCTACAACTACTACACAGTACCCACATGCCCCGTCCACAAGATCAGCTGCGACTTTGTAAGAGCAATATCATTCATTGACTGCCCAGGACACCACTCCCTCATGATAACCATGCTCAGCGGAGCCGCCTTATTCGACGGCGCGATACTTGTGACAGACGCCCGCGCTAAGTTCCCCCAAGCCCAAGACAGGGAGCACCTCGAGGCCGCTATGATCATGGGGGTCAAGAGGTTGGTAGTCGCGCAGAACAAGATCGATGTGGTGGACAGGTCGAGGGCGAGGGAGAACTATCGCGAGATAAAAGAATATCTAAGACAAATCGGTGTAGAGGGCGTCCCTATAGTGCCTCTCTCTGCCCAGCAGGGGGTGGGGATGGAGGCGCTCGGATACGCTATACACAAGTATCTCCCCACTCCCGTGAGGGAGCTCGACAAGCCGCTCCTGATGCCTATACTGAGGTCATTCAACGTTAACCTCCCGGGGACTAAAGCGTTAATGATTCGAGGAGGTGTAGTGGGCGGCTCAATAATGCGTGGAGAAGTGGGGGTGGGCGACGAGATCGAGCTTGCTCCTGGCCTGCCCAAGAAGGAGAATGACCCGAGAGCCGAGTACGAGCCCCTCCATACCGTGGTTGTTAGCATCAAGGCCGGTGGCCAGAGCGTAGACAAGGCCACTAGCGGGGGCCTCGTGGGCTTGGAGACGACTTTAGACCCCGCCCTCACCAAGTCCGACGCCCTAGTGGGGAACCTGTGCGGCGAGCCCGGGACACTGCCACCAGTCTGGAGAAGCCTCGAGCTGGAGTACGTGCTGTTCAAGAAAGTCGTAGGGGTCGAGGGCGACATCGATGTACGTCAGATATCGGAGAAGGAGCCCCTCGTGATAAACAGCTTCACAGCGGTCACGAGCGCCGTGGTAGCAAAAAGACACTCCGACAAGGTCCAGCTAAACCTCTCTAAACCCATCTGTGCCTGGCCCGGATCAAAGGTAACCATCTCGAGGAGGATAGGGACTGGGTGGAGACTGATAGGATACGGGACGGTAATGGGTTAGCTGGCTTTGGAGGCGCTTGTCGATACAAGCTTCCTTCTCCTCCTCTTCGAGAGCGGTAAAGACCTTTTCTCTCTGATAGAGGACAGGCTGGGTGAGCCAGTCACCCCAATTGTGCTGAAGCAGGTTCTAAAGGAACTCGCGAGGATTTCTGGGAGGCCTGGTAGGAGGGGGCGTCTTGCAACCCTAGCTCTCAGCTACGCGGAAAAGATGCGTCTCTTAGAGGCGGGGGGCGAGGAGGATGCAGACAAGTCCCTGATCCTGGTTTCCAAGGAGCGGGGGCTTCCTGTTATCACCGCCGACTGGAGGCTCATGAGGGAAGTCAGATCCCAGGGGTGCGGATGCATCTACGTGAATAGGAGGCTGGAGATCCATGTGTTCGTCTAGCGCTGGCGGGTCGGCAGCCCTTGCCGGGATCCGTACCCAACGGCTTATGTCAGATTTATTACCTCGCATATACTTCATTTTAGAGTACCTGATGCATGTTTTACGTAGTGGAGGTAGAGGATGTTATCGGTGTTGAGCCCCGTGAGTTTGGCCGCGATCTGAGAGAGATCGCCTACCAGAAGCTCGCCTCACTGTATGAGGGGAGTGTGGATGAGGAGCTGGGCTATATCACCGCGGTCCTGGATGTAAAGGTGGACGAGATCGGGTTTATGTTCCCCCGCGACCCCAACCTATACCATAACGTTAGGGCCTCCCTCCTAGTATATCAGCCAAGGCTGCAAGAGGTGGTGGAGGGAGAGGTCGTGGAGCTCACCGAGTTCGGGGCCTTCATCAGGGTTGGCCCAATAGATGCTCTACTCCACATCTCACAGATAATGGACGACTTCGTCTCCGTGGATAAGAAGAAATCCATACTCACGGGCTCCCACACGGGCTGGACGCTGGCGACGGGTGACAAGGTGAGGGCGAGGATCGTTGCAGTCTCCCTAGCAGGCGGGAAGGTTGGCCTAACGACTCGTCAGCCGTTCCTCGGCAGTCTCGCCTGGATAGAGGCCCAGAAACGCCGCGCCGCCCCCCAGAGGGCTGAGAAGGTGGCGGAGGGGTAGGGCTTGCCGAGGGACAGAGCCTGCAGGAACTGTAGGGCACTAGTTTCGGGGAACAAGTGTGAGAACTGTGGCTCAACCAACCTTACCTCCTCTTACTCCGGTCTGCTGATCCTGGTTTCGCCCGGCAACTCTGAGATAGCTAAGCTTCTCGGGATCGAGAAGCCAGGACGCTACGTCCTCAAATTTGACTGAAGAGAGAGTAATCCCTGAAGAGGTCCGGCAACGGGTCAAGAAGCCACTAGGCGAGCTGTTGCGGGGCACACCTAGCGAAACAAGGCCATTCCTGTTGAAGCTTGTCTCGCAGAGGAGCTGGGTTAAGGTCGTCGCGGTAGGGGACGGCGTGACGAGAGAGCTGCTCGCGTTGGGTTTGAGGCCGGATGTGGCGATAGTTGATGGCAACATTGAGAGGAGGCCGGTCGACATGATCGTTATTCAGGAGGCTGAGGAGCTCCGCTGCAGGAACAGGCCCGGGACTATCAGCAGGGAGGCCTACGAAACGGTCTCAAAGTCTCTCTCGTTGAGCGCGCCTGTTGTGGTGAGGGTTGAGGGGGAGGAAGACCTCCTCGGGCTCGTAGTGATGGCCGAGGCTCCCCTAGGGAGCCTAATGCTCTACGGCCAGCCGGGCGAGGGTGTTGTCGCGGTCCACATAGACGCGGAGTCTAGGGCTCTTGGCCGTCGACTCATCGAGGCCTCTTCTCGGACTCGATGAAGCTGGTGTAGCCGCATCTCCCACAGCTGTATCTGTCCGCGTGCCTAGCCATGATGTAGCCGGTCCCGCATATTGGGCAGAAGCTCACCGTCCTCTCGATCCGCCCATCGGGTGGAACCCGGTAGAGCCGCCAGAGACCTTGCTTATCCTTCTTGCTCATCGTCCTCTTAGAGTCTGGCGTGTCTCTAAATTTAAATCATATCATCGCCTGAGAGGCCTCTGTTTTGGCTTTCCCAAGTGCCTTGCGGGGAGAGATAGATATGTCGCCGGGCGCGTATCCTGGGGCGTAAGGAATGGACGAAGGCCTCGCTAACGCCTTGCTCCTCTCCCTCGGGCTAGTCGTTGGGTTCTTAGGGACAATCATCGGTGTCGGCGGGGGGTTCATCGTTGGCCCCACTCTCCTGACATTCTATAAGATGAGCCCTGGGGAGGTCGCTGGGACGAGTCTGGTCGTCGTCTTCTTGAACGCCCTATCAGGAACCCTAGCATACCTACAGCAGCGAAGAGTCGTTGTGAGGACCGGGGTGGTCATGAGCGCCATAACTATCCCCGGCTCGGTTCTGGGCTCCCTACTCACAAGCTACATCGGGGGCGGCCCCTTCAGAGTCTTCTTCGCAGCCCTGCTGACATTAGCCGCGATCAGGATGATGCGGGGGGCTAGGGGAGCTGGAACTGCGCGAGAAACTGATTCCTTGGGAAGGAACGGGTCGCGGCAAGCCGCTATGCTGGTACCCCTCTCCCTCTTATCGGGTGTTATCAGCGGGTTCTTCGGGGTGGGGGGAGGGATTATCCACGTCCCCGTCATGGTGCTTATGCTTGGATTCCCGGCGCACATCGCCACAGCCACCTCGCAGTTCGTGCTCACCTTCACCTCAATAACCGGCCTAGCCACCCACGCTCAGCTAGGCAACATAAACCCGGGGCTTACCCTACCGGTCGGTCTCGGCGCGCTCGTCGGCGCGCAGCTGGGCGCGCGTTTCTCGAGAAGGCTGAGCAGCAGAAATCTTGAGCTAGCCTTCTCCTTCTTCCTCCTAGCAATGTCCGTGAACCTGCTGTACCAGGCTCTAGTCTAGGAGACGTATTCTTTGCCTAGCGTCTCCCTCGCTATTATGAGCCTCATCATGTTCTCCGTGCCCTCGGCACCCACGACGTAGCTGAAGGCGCCGAGCCACGCCCTGAATATTGGGAGCTCCTTGTAGTATGCCGCGCCGCCGTACCACTTCATCACCTCCTCGCCTATCTCGACTGCTAGAGAGGCGCATTTGAGCTTCGACATTGCGCCGTAGAGCGCCACGTCTCTGAGAGATATCCCCGGCCTCTTGTGCTTATAGTACTGCTCCGCCACCCAAGCCGCTTTATAGCAAAGTAGCCTAGCCGCCTCGAGTTCCTTCAAGTAATCCGCCAGCCTGAAGCTTATCGACTGGTAGGAAGCTATCGGCTTGCCGAAGACAACCCTCTGCTTCATCCACTCAATCCCCCTGTCGATAAGCCACCTCGCACAGCCTACGGTAACCGCCCCGATCAGGCAGCGCGCGAGGTTGAACCCCTCCATAGCTATCTTGAAGCCCCGGTTGACCTCCCCGATCCTGTAGACATCCTCTAGATGCACATCACTGAAGGTGACTACTGAGGTGTCGAGCCCTCGCCTGGCGAACTCGGTCCAAGGCTTGTATGAGATGCCTGGGACCATCTTTCCATTCTTTTTCATGAGAGCGAGGAAGGTTGTGATGGTGTTATGCCTCTCCTCGATGGCCCCTGTCCTTGCTATCAGGACCCAGCCCCCGCCCCAAGGCATATCGGCGATGATCGTGGGCAGGGAGACCATGGACTTCTCTCCGCTCAAGGCCCAGCGCCCATCCTGTACTCTCGTCGCGCTGAACTTGGTCGCCGCCACATCGCTGCCTCCATGCGCCTCTGTGCTCGCGATCCCCACTAGGGCATCGCCCGAGGTTACTCGCGGAAGTATCTCCCCAGCGGCCTCACTTGACCCATAGAGCTGTAGGATATAGGTCCAAGAGTTCTGGAGTAGGGAGAGGACCGCGAGGGAAAGCGCCGGTGCGTGGTACGCTATTTCCTCGGAGGCTATCGCAGCATCGATGAAGCCGCCGCCCTGGCCGCCGTACTCCTCGCCTATCACGAGGCCGATAAGTCCTTGCGACGCCATCCGCTGGATAAGCTCAGGATCTATGCGCCCCGTCTCGTCGATCTCGACCCAGCGCGGCTCGATCCACCTTCTACAGAACTCCGAGACCTTCTCCCTGAATATCCTCTGATCCTCGGAGAACTCGAAGTCCATAGCTATCAGCCTGCAAAGACCTCTATATGGCTCTTGAGCCTCTTATCGATCTACATCAGAAGCTTTGGAAAAATAGGTCAGGGGTTGTAGCAGTACTGCTAGTTCGTGGCTATCGCGGATGCTTCTTCCCGGGCCTCGGCCAGGGGCTTCTTCTTAGCTCTCAGCCTTGCCTCCGTCTCCCTATGGCTTCCGTGGCAGCACATCTCGCCTCGCAACCCTCGCCCCCACTATCCTTGATAAATGTATCGGTCCAACAACCGCGTGAAACATTAATTCGCGCTCCGGGAAGTTAAACAAGCATGAGCGAGACTCTAGCCGAGGAGATAGCAGAGTTTGCCTCAGGGTCCAGCCTCTCAGACTTCGCGCCGGAGTCGGTCAGGGAGGCCAAGAGGAGGCTCCTCGACTCTATAGGTGTCATGCTTGCCGCACTAGACGCCCCTCCCGCCAAGATAGCTAGGAGGGCTGTCGTGCGGTGGCCCGCGGCCCAGGGAGCTATAGTGCTCGGCAGCTCGGTGAAGACCGTGCCCCACCACGCCTCCTTTGCCAACGGGGTCTTGGTCAGGTATCTCGACTTTAACGACACCTACCTGTCGCGCGAGGCAATACATCCGAGCGACCTGATCCCCTCGGTTCTGAGCGCGGCGGAGTGTTTTCAGGCTAGCGGTGAGGACCTGCTTCGCGGGATCTTGGTGGGCTACGAGGTCGCATGCGCCATGGCCGATGCAGCGACCATAAGGGACAGGGGGTTCGACCATGTCTCGAATATAGCGTTGGGAAGTGCGGCGGGGGCCTCGTCGGTGATGAGGCTAGACACAGATAGGGCCGCAGAAGCACTCAATATCGCCGCGACCCACGCCGCAGCTCTCCGCCAGACCCGAGCAGGTGAGCTGAGCATGTGGAAAGGCTGTGCCGCCTCCTTCGCGGCCTCTATAGGGCTCTTCGCGGCGCTTCTCGCAGGGGAGGGCATGACGGGCCCCAAGCCAATCTTTGAGGGAGAGCTGGGCTTTATGAGGGCGGTGTCGGGCCCCTTCAGCCCGCCTAAGCTAACCCGCAACGCGTCGAGGATCCTCAGGTCCTCGATTAAGTGGTGGCCCGTTGAGTACCACTCGATGTCCGCCGTCGAGGCTAGCTTGAGGATACGGTCAGCCATCGGAGAGCGGAGGCCGAGCGACATAGAGCAGGTTACAGTAAAGACCTTCACAGTCGCCTACAGGATCATCGTGAAGGACAGAGAGAAGTGGAGGCCGAGAACCCGCGAGACCGCCGACCACAGCTTACCCTACATAGTCGCCCGGGCCCTCCTCGACAACGACGTCTGGCTAACTAGCTTCTCCGAGGAGAGGCTCAGCGACCCCGCTGTGCTCGAGTTGCTAGGAAAGATACGGGTGGAGGTCTCGCCCCAATACGACGAGCAGTACCCCAACGCGGTTGGGACACTGATCGAGCTCACACTGAGGGGAGGGGGGAGGGAATCTGAGGAGGTCCTGTTCCCTAAGGGCCACTTCATGAACCCTCTGACCGATGAGGAGCTCTGGACTAAGTTCAGGAGGCTCACAGCTAGGTCTCTCTCCGACGAGGATGCCCAGGTGCTCTGGGACAACGTGATGGGCCTTGAGAGGCTGAAAACCTTGGAGCCGTTCTTAAACGAGCTTCAGCGGGTCTCTCTGCAGTCAAAGGCGTAGGTCTGTTCAATAGTATAATATATTTGTAGTGCTGTGCAATAACTGTCTACGTCTTGGGGACGGAGATCAGGGTCCTGAAGGGTCTTGAGGGCGTGTATGTCACCGAAAGCTCCATAAGCTTTATCGACACAGAGCAAGGGGCCCTATACTACGCGGGTTACGATATACGTGACCTCGTGGAGCGGGGCCGGTACGAGGATGTCGTCTTCCTTCTTCTCAATCAGAGACTAGCGACGGCCGAGGAGTACCACGAGCATGTAAGGAATCTTATCTCGAACATGAGACTGACCAGCGAGCACATCGACACTATAAAGCGTCATGCCGGGAGGATTGACCCCCTCTCATTGCTTGCCATCTTAATGACTATGGAGTCCAGTGGACAAGTGGGAGGGAATCACAAGGACACCTCGGCCGCCGTCAGGGCAGTTGCGAGGATGGGCGCATTTCTCGCGACAATCCTGAGGGTTAGGATCGGGGGAGATTATGTCCCACCCCGGAGCGACCAAGGTTACGCAGAGAACATGCTCTACATGATGTGGGGTAGACCCCCCTCTTCCGAGGAGGCTTCGGTCTTGGATGACTTGCTGGTGCTGCATGCGGAGCACGGGATCCCGGCAAGCACCTTCGCATGCCTGGTCGCCGCCTCTACACTGAGCGACCTGGCCTCCTCGGTCGCGGCAGGGATTCTAGCTCTCAAAGGCCCCCTACACGGCGGAGCATCCGAGGCAAGCTATAAGCAGGCCCTCGAGATAGGTGATCCGAAGAAGGTACCAGAGTGGGTCGAGGAGACCCTGCAGGGGAAGAGGAGGATCATGGGCTTCGGCCACCGCGTCTACAAGGCTTATGATCCGAGGGCGATCATCGTAAAAGAGCTCATAAGACGATTTCAGAACAGGTTGAGCGACGAGGCGAGGATGATCTATAAGGTGAACCTCGCGCTAGAGGAGTACGGTGAGGCGCGGCTCTCCCAAAGAGGGATATACCCAAACATCGACCTCTGGACACCCATATTGTATAGATCCCTCGGCTTCCCGGAGAGCGCCTTCACACCGCTCTTCGCAGTCAGCAGAACAGCAGGGTGGACCGCCCATATACTTGAGTACTGGAGAGATAACAGACTGATAAGGCCGCTCCACCGCTACGTGGGCGAGACGGGGAAGAAGTATGTGCCTCCTGAGCTCAGAAAAAACCTTTAGCCATCTGGACTAGTAACCTGACCCCCGCTGGTGAGAGGAGGCTTTTGAAGAGCCCCGAGGCCTGGAGATCCATGTCGCCCCGAGCGGAGAGGCTCGCCGCGAGACCTGACTCAGAGGCGTTTCTAATCAGCCTGTCCAGCGCCGTGTCAGTGATCGATGAGAGGGCCCGGCTTATCCAGTAGATCATTCTAAGCTCCCTGTAGAGTCCTCTCACCATCTCTCTATAGGTTGTCTCAGCCCCCTCCGCTATTAGCTTGTAAGCGTGTGTACCGGCTGCCCTCGCGCAGATGCCCCCTGTAACTACTCCGCCACCCGTAGTTGCCTTGACCTGCCCCGCGGCATCCCCTACAAGCAAAATCCTGCCAGTAAGGCCGCATCCCAACGGAGGTCCCCGGTATATAGAGTGGCTCATATAGCCTACAACCTTCGCCCTGGGCATCTCTTCTTCGATCAACCTCGCGGCTCGCTCGTGCAGCCCGCGCCATCCCGCTACGCCGACCCTGCCGAGCTCCTCGTCAATCGGCACAAGGTATCCAAAAAAATCCCTCAGGTAGGGCTTGAGCCAAACATGTGCCTTTCGAGGGTCAAGCCCATGCCCCTTGACTATGAGCTGGAGGATCGGCATCCAGTACGGCGCATAGCTGTTGTTGAAGAGTCTTCGCGAGAGCCGCGCCGAGGAGCCCTCCGCAAGGACGGCGACCCTAGAGGTATAGCTCTCCCCACCTTCGGTGACGATCCTGCACCTACCGTCCGAGTCTAAGCCGCAACGGCCCACAGGTGTCCCTAAAAGGATCTTAACCCCAGCCCCAGCCGCCTCATCTGCCAAGAACCTGTCCAACGCCTCTCTCTCCGCCACGACCGCCACAGGGTTGGCTGCCTCCACCTCCATCTCCGCGCCGCTTGGAGACCTTATACTCGCCCCCCAGATCAGATTCTGTACGTAGCCTCTGCTAAGCCTCACACCTATCCTCTCAAGCCCCCTGATGCTGTAGAGACCTGCGCACCTCTCGGGGCGGCCCACCACCCCGTGCTCCTCCAGAAGTAGGACGCTAAGCCCCCTCCTCGCCGCCTCCGAGGCCGCGATGAGGCCCGCTGGCCCGCCGCCGACAACCGTAAGGTCAAAGCTGCGCATCTCCTTCAATTCTTACACGCTGGGCTTATAATGATTATGAAGGCCTGAGAGGTTATGATATGTTTATGACCCGCTACTAGTGGGAGGAATCTGAAAATGGTTTGACTCCCGTTGTTGCCTACATGAACACTCTACTAGTGTGGCGAAGGAGGGCCTCCCCCTCGTCGAGGTGCGAAGCTATTTGGCTAAGGAGACGCTAAGCTCCGGGAAGCTCCGCTTGGAGGATGACTCTCTAAACTTCGATTACGCCCATTTTTTGCCAGCGATAGAGAAGTGCTCAACGATTCACGGCCACTCGTCAAGAGTCATCGTCGAGGTCGAGGGGGTAAAGGACGCAAACGGCGTCATAGTCGACTTCGGCATACTCAAGAAGGCCGTACGCGAAGCAATAGCGAAGATCGACCACAAACTCATCATATGCAGAAAGTATGTCTCAAGATTGGACTCTGAAAAGGTTGTCGCCTCCTTCACCGGGAGGGGAGGTGAATACCGTTTAGAGATACCAGCCTCACAGGCTCTCATCACGGACTTCGAGTCCACGGTCGAGAACATCGCCACCCTCATCTCAGAGTATGTGCTGGACCGTATGCCGGGCACAGTCTTGGCTGTGAAGGTAAGCGTCAGTGAGGGGATCGGAAAGAGCGCTGAGGTCGTGACGATTCGCCGTAGAAATGTCTGAGCGTTCACTCGTTCTCTTATCGGGAGGAGTCGACTCGGCAGTAGCGCTCTGGCTTCGATTGAGGGAGTTGCCGTCCGATCAGATATTCACCCTCTCCATAAATTTCTATAGGAGGAGCGGAGGAGAGGCGACAGCCGCGAGACGGCTAGCCCAGATCGCCGGTGTGGCGCGGCACATAGAGATAGATCTCCCCTTCCTGAGGGAGGCTGAGGACATAGCCGGCCTAAACGAGACACTGCCGGCCGCTGGGAGACTACCCCCCGTCTTCCTCCCCGTCAGAAACATGATATACTACTCCGTTGCGGCCCACATAGCCGTCACGCTAGGCGCAGAAGAGGTTGTGGTGGGCCACAACTCTGACGACGCCGAGAGTTTTCCTGACGTTGGGTACGACTTTATACAGCTCTTTAACCAGCTTCTCGCGAGGAGTCTGCCCGGGCTTGGAGCTCGGGTCTCGGCCCCCCTGATAGTCCTGAGGAAGCCGGAGGTCTGGAAACTAGGGCTACGTCTCGGCGTACCACTCTATGAGACTTGGAGCTGCTGGATGGCCGGTGAGAGGCACTGCGGCAAATGCCCCGGATGCGGCCAGAGAAAGCGGATGTTTAAAGAACTCGGCCTCGAGGACCCTACCCCCTACGAAGATGTATGAATTAATACCCCCCGGATAACTGGTTTGAGACGTGAAGATAGGGCTGAACAGTTGGACATTAGGGGGATGGCGGCTAAGCCTTCCCGGCGGATACGAGGAGGCGCTCAGAGTGGCGGCAGCTTTAGGATACCAAGGACTCGAGCTTGTCTACGACGACGCCGCCCACTCACCGGAGAAGATCGACAAGCAGGCTAGGAAAAGAATCAAGGAAGCAGCGAGCTCAAACGGCCTAGAGCTCCCAAGCGTGGCAACCGCGGTCTTCTGGAGATATAGTCTCGCCTCTCCCCAGGACGCCGAGAGAAGAAGGGCCCTCGAATATGTGAGGAGCGGGCTCGAGATCTCAGCGGACCTAGACGCAGATACCCTCCTAGTCGTCCCAGCTGTAGCAAACCCGGAGGTAGGATACAGAGAGACATACAGCCGCGCGCAGGACTCTTTAAAACAAGCGGCAAAATGGGCCGAGAACCTGGGCGTAAACATCGGGGTAGAGAATGTTTGGAACAGGTTTCTCTACGACCCCCTGATCTTCCGGAGGTTCGTGGAGGAGATAGGCTCAGAGAGAGTTGGGGTCTACTTCGATGTCGGCAACGTTCTGGAGCTGTCTCCCTTCGAGCACTGGCTGGAGATACTGGGCGACAAGATCCTCGTCATCCACGCAAAGGACTACGACATGACCGCCAGGGGCCCAGCCGGATTCAGATACGTGGGCCAGGGCTCGGTAGACTGGACTAAATTCATAGCATCGCTACGGTCCATAAACTATAGAGGGTTCCTGAACGTGGAGACACCCCCAGACTTCACGAAGCCCCCCTACTCCATCAGGATCCCCGAGGACGGCGTGGACGCGGCGAGGGCGAGCCTCGAAGGCCTCAAGAAATACCTGGCCTGAGAAAGCCTCGCTTTCGCATATGTGTTACTTCTGATCCTCTCTCGGGGCTGGGGCCTCTTTCGCAGACCACTCACGACTCTCCCTGTCTCTCGGCGAAACTTCTGTAACCTGTCCCCCCTCTTTTTTAGCCCCTCTCCTTGGCTCGAGCTTTAGCTCTACATAGACCTCGCCCGCTCGATACTTGACATCGAAGCCGAGTTTCTCACACAGCCTGATCATCCTAATGTTTTCCGGAAGTATTATACCATATATCGATTCTAAGCCCTTCTCAATCGCTACCTCTATCAACATGTCCACAAGCTTTGTTCCAAGGCCTTTTCCTTGAAAATCGTCTGCGACGAGAACCGCGAACTCCCCCTTCCTCCTATCCGGCTGTATGATCAGTCGCCCTACGCCCACATTTCTTCTTTTCCCCTCTTGATTATACTCAGCAATTATAGCCATCTCACGATCGTAATCAATGTTACAGAATCTAACGAGCATTTCGTGCGTAATCTCTCGGATCACTTGAAAGAACCTGAACTTGCTGGACTCCTCTGAAAGTCCCCTGATGAGCTCGTATTCGAGGGGCTCGTCTTCAGGCTTGATAGGTCTGAGAAGAACCTGTCTCCCATCCCTCAGCCTCCAGAACCTGATATACTTCGTCGGATAGGGAGTGATAACAAGGTGTCGGTAGGGCTCCTGTGAGTCAGACACTTCAGAGTCTAACACTATTCTGAAATCGACTGCATACGCCGAGCTGTCAGTAACTATTAAAGGATTGATGTCCGCCTCTAAGATCTCGGGGAAATCAACTACCATGTTTGAGAACCGCACCAAAAACTCTTCAAGTTTCTTCAGATCAGCCGGCGGCTTGCCTCTCAAACCCTGAGCCAAGAAACTATGGATCCTAGTCTCCTCCATGAGTCTTCTCGCTAACACCTGATTGAGTGGCGGTAGACCGATTGAAAAGTCCCTAAAAACTTCCGTAGCAATTCCTCCTGCACCGAACATTATAACGGATCCGAAGTCAGGATCTTTTTTCGATCCCACTATAAGCTCATAGTTTGACGGCTTTATCATTTGTTGCACATATACCCCCCATTTCTTCGTGCTCGACAACATTGAGCGAAATCTATCAATAAGCTTCGGGAACTCAACTCTCAACTCCTCTTCAGATCCAATATCCAGCACCACGCCACCCACATCAGTCTTATGAACTATGTCAGGTGAGACTATCTTCAGCGCTACAGGGTAGCCAACCCTAGAGGCGACCGCCACTGCGTCATTCACGTTAGTCACCAGCTCTCCGCGGGGCCTAGGGATGCCGTAGACATCAAGAAACCTGTCGCTCTCGTCTGGCGTGAGTACGACGCGTCCTTCGCTCAATATCTTTTTTATCATTAGCCGGAGAAAGTTTTTAGGTGGTGAGGGATCTATGGGCAGATCCTCTGGTGTTTCGTAGAGAAGCTCTAAGCTCCTTTTATAATTATACATGTAGATGTAGGTCTTTACTGCCTGCTCGGGGGTATCGTATGTAGGCACGTCGTTCTTATGGAATATTTTTCTAGATTCTGCGACCTCGTCTCCACCCATCCACACAGTAAGCAAAGGCTTAGCCCGCGCACTCCCCTTGATAATGTTGACTACTTCCCCAGCTAGCTCTTGGGGCGTGGCTGCTCCTTGTGGTGTGTAAATTGTTACGAGTCCGTCAACGTTTGGATCAGCTAAACACGATTTCAGAGCGTTTGAATATCTGTTCACATCGGCATCGCCGAGGACATCTATCGGGTTCCCCCGGCTCCAGTAAGGCGGAAGAACCGAATTGAGCGCATCAATCGTCTTCTCAGACAAGTTGGCTAGGACCCCGCCGTACTCCACTACCTTGTCAGACGCTATCACACCCGGCCCGCCGGCGTTCGTTATGATGGCTAATCTGGGCCCCGCGGGGAGATGTCTAGAATCCAGCACGCTCGCACAGTTGAAAAGCTCCTGTATCTCGTCGACCCTTACCACTCCGACCCTCTTAAATGCAGCTGAATATACCTCGAAGCTGCCGGCCATTGACCCTGTGTGTGATAATGCGGCTCTTGCGCCTGCGGACGATCTTCCCGGTTTTATGACTATTATGGGTTTGTTCCTCGCGAATCCTCTTGCAGCGCTCATAAATTTTCTTGCGTCTCCTACACTCTCCATGTATATCAGGATGCTCCTGGTGTAGGGGTCTTGTCCTAGGAAGTCTATTAAATCTCCGAAATCTATATCTATCATCGAGCCCAAGGATGCGAACATGCTGAAGCCGATGTGGGCACTTACCGCCCAATCTAAAATTGCGGAGCCTAGCGCGCCGCTCTGAGAGATGAGCGCTATCTGTCCTGGTTCTGGGTCTTTTAGCAAAAACGTCGCATTGAGACCTACCGGCGGTCTGATGAATCCTAAACAGTTAGGCCCAAGTATCCTTAGGCCATAGCTATCCTTTATCTTCTTTATCTCCTCCTCGAGCTTTCTGCCCTCCTCGCCTACTTCTCTGAATCCCGCTGAGACTACGACTACTCCATCTACTCCTGCCTCACCGCACTCTTCTACAAGTCTTGGAACAGATCTGGCTGGTGTTGCTATTACAGCGAGCTCCACGTGATCAGGCACATCTCTAACCGTGGGGAAGCATGTTAAGCCTAGTACTCTTTCTCTGTTGGGGTTAACAGGGTATAGTCTACGGTTATGTCCACTCTTTAGAAGGTTTGACAGTAAGGCTAAGCCCACGCTACCCTCTCTATCGGTCGCACCTATGAGCGCGACAGCCTTAGGATTAAACATCGACTCCAAGCCAACCAAGCGGTTCCGCGAGCGTAATAGTTGGCGACGCCTTTAAATCTGTTGTAGTCCGCGCCCTTATATATCCAGCGTTATCGAGGGCTCTGCACGTTTTCTTACCGTACTATCGTGCTCTGTTGCTGTGGATTCTGAGAATATCTATCAGTGAGGCGAGAGTGTAGCGAGCTGGTTCTACGGGCTTAAGAGGAGCCTGATACATTCTGTACTGGATCTTTGGAAGGTTTTAAATATCGAGCATGAAGGGCTATACTGAATGTCGGAGGGCCAGCAGGCTGAGGTCAAGAGGGAGCTTTGGGGGATTATTCACATCTATTCCTCCTACAACAACATCGTCATCCATGCGACAGACATCACAGGGTCCGAGACGATCGCTATGGCCTCCGGCGGAATGTTCGTCGAGTCGGGCAGGCTGGAGGCCTCACCCTACGCGGCTACTCGCGCGGCGAACTACGTGATGGAGGCGGTCAAGCAGAAAGGTATCACCGGCGTCTACATAAGGGTCCGCGCGCCGGGGGGCGTGTTGTCGAAAACCCCAGGCCCGGGGACTCAAGCGGCTATCAGAGCCATAGCACGGTCGGGGGTCATGATCGGTAGGATAGAGGATGTGACCCCCCTGCCACACGACAGCGTGAGAAGGAAAGGAGGCCGGCGAGGGCGCAGGGTCTAGGCGGCAGCCGCCTGCGGAATAACGAGACTTATACGATCCTCCTCCTCCCTCAACACCAGATAACTAGGCGCCGAGACGATCCTCTCGCCCACAGCCACCTTCTTATGGGTGATCAGCTGTCTGGCATGATGAGGCGAGCGGGCCAGCCCCCTCCTAAAGACTATTGTCTGGAGTCTCCTCTCAAGGATGTCCCTGACAGTTAGCTGAAGTACATAGTTAGCGTCCGCATCCTGGGGCACCAGCCCTGTCCTGTAGAGCTTCTCGATCAGTTCTCGCTCCCTCCTCCGCCTCTCCTCTCCCGTGAGTATGAATAGGTCCCTGGCTATCTTCCTGTATTTCCTGAGAACCGACGCAGCTCTCCAGAGCTCTCTCTTGTTCCTCAACCCGTACTCGCCGATCAGCTGTAGCTCCTCCTTCAGTCTATCCTCCTGCCACGGGTGTCTCGGTGTCTCGTACTTCTTCCTCGGCCTCTTTGGGTCTCCCATTCACCTATTAGGGGCTGGAACCATTAATTTAAAACTATCATGACTGGCTCTGTCGTAACTACTATGGATGGGAGCCTTATTCGGAGCGGGCGGGAGGGTTAATAAATGGGGACCCCGCATCTGGTGCACGGTTTGCCTTATCGTGTCAGGATAGCGGGGGAGGGGACGGACTGGCTAAGACTGGAGCTAGAGGGTGTGCCCACATCCTTGGGTAACGCGCTTAGACGGTTGGTCATAAATGAGGTCCCCACTATGGCGGTGGAGGAGGTTTTAGTTATCGAGAATACCTCCGTGATGGTCAACGAGGTCCTCGCCCACCGTATATCCCTCATACCCTTTACGACGGATCTTGAGAACTATGTTATGCCCGAGGAATGTGACTGCGGGAGCCAGCTCGGCTGCAGCAGGTGTAGTGTAAGGTTTAGCCTCCGAAAGTCCGCGCAGGGAGGGCCCGTCACGGTCTATTCATCCGATATCCAGCGGGAGAGTGGCTCCGAAAGCGTGCGGCCCGTTAGCGGGGACTTCCAAATAGTCAGGTTAGCTGAGAACCAGTCCGTCGAGTTAGAGCTCTATGTACGGCTCGGTAAAGGTAAGAGGCACGCAAAGTGGCAGTCGGGGATAGCCACGCTCTACGACGAGGACGATAAGAAGTACCTGTACGTAGAGTCCTTCGGCTTTCTCCCGCCGCGGATCATGACCCTCGCGGCTGCTAAGATATTTGAGGAGAATGTTAAGAGGCTTACCGATAGTGTGGTTGCGGCGGTAGGTGGTTGGGATGGGGAAGACGGAGAAGAACAGCAGGCTTCGAGCTAGGCTCCGTAGATTGGCTAAAGAGAGCAGGTTCTGGGCGAGCGTTCTCCGACACCTCGAAACCTCTTCAAGGCGTGCACGGACGGTCAACGTGTACCACCTTAACAGGGTCGAGGCCCCGGGGGGCATGGTTCTCGTGGTTGGCAAACTCTTAGGGGTCGGATCCCTCAAGAGGCCCCTGAAGGTAGTTGCGTTCGACTTCTCCGACGCTGCGTACAGGAAGATCCTCGAGGTGGGGGGAGAGGCTTATTATCTCGAGGAGTACTTGGACCAGGGCGGAGGAGACAAGGGTTTCGTAATAGTGGGGTAGGGTCGCCTTGTCCCAGACAGCTCGCGCGATCATCGTGATTGATGGCTCGGGGCATAGGTTGGGCCGTCTAGCGTCCCGGGTGGCCGAGATGCTGTTAGAGGGGAAGTCAGTGGTTATTTTCAACGCCGAGAAAGTGGTGATAACGGGGTCTAAGAGAGCGGTCCTGGAGAGATACCTAAGGCTTACACGGAGGACATGGTACTCCTCGATCAGAGAGCCGCAAGTTTGGTACCCTAGGAGGCCCGAGGGGATCTTGCGGTACACGATAGCGAGGATGCTTCCGAGGAGGAAGGCGAAGGGCCGTGAGGCCCTTGAGAGGCTGAGAGTCTATAGCGGGGTGCCTGATGAATATGCGGGCGTCGAGCCGCTCAAGATCGATGACGCGCTACACAGATCGAACGTTAACAGGTCGGGGAAGATTGTGAGGAGTTTGACCCTCGGAGAATTATCTATGCTGTTGAGGGGCGGAGCTGCTGACTGATGAGGACCCTCTCTCGAGTGGTGGTGTCTCTGATTGAACGCGATCATTAGCCTCCTCTCCAAGAACCGCCGGTATCTGGAGCCACAGCAGGTCGGGACAGTTCTCTCGGCAATCAACTCCATGGGCGACGCGCCTTTCAAACTCAGCGACCTCGACCCTCTCCTCCCCGACGAGATCCGTGCTAACAAGAGGGCTAGGAGGAGCATAACGTCGCTGCTGAACCTCTTGGCTAATATGGGGTATCTCTCAAGGCCCAGCCAGCGAACGTATCAAAAAAGGTTTAACTCCCTCAGCCAGATGCTTTCCGCCAGCCTCTTCGAGCTGGCCGAGATCGAGAAGGGAACAGCCAAGCCCGTACGTTCCGAGAGAATTATAAAGCTCAGGCCTGAGGATAAGCCTTTAGGCCCCATTCTCCCCCGCAGAAAACCGGCTGGTAAGGCCCGGTAACAGGTCCCGTTTCGTGTTTTTATAGACCAGGCTCGCGGCTCTACCTATTGAGGCATGAGAGTAAGGATGACGCTCGGCCTCACGGATAGGCCCGGCTCACTCCTCGCAGCTCTGGAGAGCATCGCGGTGAACGGTGGGAACATCATATCGATCGTCCATAGCAGGGACAGGATTACCGGTGGATATGTCCCTGTGAGCATCTCGGTTGAGTTCCCGAGCTCCGAGAACGTCGAGGGGGCTAGGCGGGGGATAGAGGAGCGAGGCATACCTGTGCTGAGTATGGAGTCTCTTGAGAGGCGGATAGAGACGATGCTAATCATCGGCTACTTACAGGTGGAGGAGCTGAATCGCGTCTTTCGTAACAGGGGTGAGGTCATAAGCCTGACCGTGGGGGGTGGGAGCAGATCGCCCTATATGCGGATCGTCTTCAGTGCGGGGGTCGAGGAGCGTCCGCGTCTCCTAACGGACTTAAGCACCCTAGCCTCTGAGAGGGGCTGCCTTCTGGTGCCTGAGGAGAATTGATGCGTCTGGTCGTCCTCGGGTACGGGTTTCTGGGGAGGCTGCTGGTGAAGGTCATCGGACGGTATAGTCGCGAAGAGCTTCTGCTTGCGGGCGTCGCCAGTTCAAGGGGTTACGTCTACAAGGAGCGGGGGATCGGGCCGGACGAGCTGACGGAAAGCCTCGTGAGGCATCCTGAGTTTAGGGAGGGGCCCCCGATCGAGATGCTTGAGAAAGCGAGGGCTGACATGGCGGTGATCCTAACACCCACAAACATATCGACCGGAGAGCCGGGGTTGACCTACATCCGCGCCGCCCTCTCTAGTGGCATGGACGTGGTTACAGCTGACAAGGGCCCCCTCGTCGTGGCCTTCCGCGAACTCGTCTCGAGAGCCGAGTCTGAAGGGCTATACATGTGCTATGAGGCGACTGTCGGGGGCGGGATACCGATCTTCTCGCTCGCGAAGCAGTACTTCAGGAGGGACAGGATCCTCGCCGTGAGGGGGATACTCAACGGGACGACAAACTATGTCCTGAGCCGGATGCACTTCGAGGGCCTGCCCCTCGACCTGGCTCTGGTGGAGGCGCAGAGGCTGGGGATTGCTGAGAGGGACCCGAGGCTAGACTTGGAGGGGGTTGACACGGCATGTAAGATAGTTATACTCGCGAATGCGCTGATGGGGCTTGACAAGAGGCTTACGGATGTGGAGATAAACGGGATAACAAGGATAAGCTCTGAGGCGATGATGGCGGCTAAAGAGATGGGTATGACCATCAAGCTCATAGGGCGTATCGAGAACGGATCGCTGACGGTGGCTCCTCGGCTCGTGAGGCTTAACCACCCCCTCTGTGTCCACGGGACCCTCAACGCTATACAGTTCCGCTCCAGTCTTCTGGGGGAGTTAACCCTGATAGGAGAGGGGGCGGGCTCCTCTACAGTCGCCTCCCTGGTCTCAGATATCGACTGGATTTTGGAGAGGCGCGGCGTTTCTAAGGGAAACCTCCGAGGAGGCCAGCCGCTCTAGAGTGGAGGACTATTAACTGGATAACCGCGACCCCCAGCATGACTGCGTAGTCCGTCCGCCTCATTTTCAGCTCCCTATAGGATGTCCTGCGCGGGGACGACCCGAAACACTTCACCTCGAGCGCCTCAGCCATCTCGTAGGCCCTTCTCAGGGAGTTTATGAGCAGCGGCGTGAAGATGCCCACCAGAGCCCTCACCCTCCTCATCGGGTTTCCTCTCTCAAACTCACGCCCTCTGGATCTCTGCGCGTCCACTATCTCTTGGACCTCGTCGGCGAGGATGGGCGCCAACCGGACCGCCGCGACGAACACGAAGGCATAGGTGTAGGGGACCCGGAGCTTGAACAGGAGTAGCCCGAACTCGTCGGGCGATGTAGTGAGGAAGAAGAGGGAGAACGACGTTATGAAGGCTAGGAACCGCGCCGAGGAGGCTGTCGCCCTATAGATCTGCTCCTGCATGGCGAGCCCCTCGGTGAAGCCACCCAAAATGTTCAGCAGATAAACTATTATGATGAGCGGGATGGCTCCCCTCAGCGTCATGAGGAGAGAGCGATGCGAGCGCGCGGAGGCGAGAAGCAGAAACTGGGATACGACTATCGCGGTCGCGACTACAGCCATACCCCCGAGATACTCGTTGAAGAGAAGTGCGTTTGTAAGGAAGGAGGCCGAGATAAGAAGCTTGACCCTCGGGTCGAGCCTATGGATCGGGGTGTCGAGGCCTCTATACCTGAGTCCCTCCACTATGGAGAAGCTCAAGGACGTGTACCCTCCCCGGACCTGATCCGCGGGATAAACTCGTTCCTAAGAACCATCTCGGCCTCCTCAACACCTAAGTGCCGGTATCCGATGTCCACACCGCTTCTACGCCTCAACTCCAAGAGCAGGGAGGGGATCTGGGGGACGAGGAGGGATGATCTCTCAAGGAGCTTACCGTCGGTCAGAATATCCCTCGCATGACCGTCAGCGATTACTTGCCCCCTGCTCAGCACGATCACGCGGGGTTCCAAGTCGGCGATGAACTCTACATCGTGGCTCGAGAGGACTATTGCTCTGCCCTCGTCCTCGATCATCTCTATCAACCTCAGCAGCCTCTGCTTTCCCTCCCTATCCTGCCCGATCGTCGGCTCGTCGATGACTAGGTATTTCGGGGACCAGGCCATGACGATCGCTATCGTGAGCCTCTTCTTCTCGCCACCGCTGAGCGTGAAGGCAGACTTCTCCCTCAGGTGCCAGAGGTCGAAGCTCTGGAGAACCTCCCGACACCTCTCGCGGGCCATCGCATGGTCATAGCCGAGCATCGTGAGCGCATACATCACCTCCTCCTCCACCGATGTGGAGAAGAACATGGAGTCAGGGTTCTGGAAGACGAGTCCGACCTTACGGGAGAGGGTGGCTACCGTCGTCTCTCTCGTGTCGACGAAGTCGACCAAGACTCTCCCGCTGCTCGGCTTCAGGAGCCCGTTAAGGTGCTTGAGGAGTGTGGTTTTCCCCGACCCGTTCTCACCCATGACGGCGATAACCTCGCCCTCGCGAACTGTCAGATCTACCCCCCTAAGCGCCGTGACCCCGCTCGGGTAGGTGAACCAGACGCTCTCTATCTGGATCAGCCCTCTTCACCAAGGATTGAGGAAACTACCTCGCCGACCGAGATGGGTGTCCGTCTCCCCTGGCAAAGCTCGAGCCTATACGCAAGCCTCGACGCCTTGGGGAGCTCAACCGTCTCCTGTGCCCCGGACAGCATCTCGAGGACCACCTCGTGGGGGTCTCCGTCCGCCAAGATCCTGCCCTTCTCCATCACGACAAGCCTCGTCGCGATGCCTAGTACCAGGTCGAGTCTGTGCTCAGATATGAGGATAGTTATGCCCTCCCTCTCCCTGATCTCCTCGAGCTCCTCTATCAGCCTCCTAGCTGTCACGCCGTCGAGCGAGGAGGTCGGCTCGTCTAGGATCAGGACATCCGGCTCCATGGCTAGGACCGACGCTATCGCGATCCTCTGCTTCTGCCCTCCCGAGAGCTCGAATGGCGAGCGGCTCCTCAAGCCCTCTATCCCCATGGTTCTTAGTGCCTTCTCCACGCGAGCCCGCATCTCCGCTCTGCTCAGCCCCAAGTTCTCCAAGGCAAATGCGATATCGTCCTCGACAGTAAGGGAGAAAAGCTGGTTGTCCGGGTTCTGGAAGACGAGGCCAACAGTCTGTGCCATGCGGTGAACCGGAGTCGTGGCGGGATCGATGCCCCTGACAACGACTCTCCCCTCATATTGCCCGGGATACATCTGGGGGATGAGGCCGATAATGCATCTGAAGAGGGTCGATTTTCCGCAGCCCGTGGGCCCTGCGAAGACCGCTAACTCGCCCTCCCCAATCCTCAGCGACACGTTCCGGAGGGACCAGCTGTCTGAGCCGACATACTTAAACGACAACCCCTCTACACTGATGATCTCACTCATCCAAAACCCTCCCGGGATGCTCGCCGAGTAAGTAAGACACGTGATTCACACACCGAGTCAGAAGCTCCTCCACGCTTCCCCCAGCCCTCAGCTTAGCCGCCGAGGCGTGTCCACCCCCCTCCCCCTGAAGGGACGCCGCCAAAGGCTCAGCCACATCCTTGACTAGGTTGAGGCCGAGCTGGTCCGCCATCTCGACGGTCTGCCTCAGAGTTACCTCCGCATTTCCCTCAACCTCGTCCCCCACCATAGCGATGTGGGCACCCACTTGGAGCAGGGCTCTGGCCACGGAGGGCTTGAAGGCGCTTACCCGGGTAGTAGCTATGAGTATGTCTCCGCACTTGAAGAACTCCGCCCTCCTCACCCCCTTCACCCTAGCGATCCTCTCGGAGTAGTCCATGGGGGCCTCAAGCCTGTTGAAGAGTCCCCTTGCCGCCGCGCCCCTCTCCGCGAGTATCCCCACCTTCCTGAGGGTCTCCGAGTCCGCCACTGTGAGCCTCACGGTGTCGAAGTAGATCCCGAGGAAGAGGGCCGAGGCCTCCTGTGGCGAGAGGGGGTAGCCCAGGTTTAGCGCGGCCTCCAATACCATCTCAGCCGTTGACTGGTAAGCCGGCGAGGAGTATAACCTGCCTTTAAAGGGCTCGCCAGAGGCCTCGTGATGGTCGATAACCATGAGGTTGCTGCCCACGGCGTCCGAGAAGGGCCCCAGCTGTGAGGGCGAGCCGGTGTCCACAGCGACATACATCTCCGTCTCAGGGAGATCGTTAGACAGTTCCATGTTGAGGATAGATGCCACGCGACCGGCGTTGTCGCTGATGTAGAGCGGGACCGCAACCCCCTCGACGGTGGCGGAGAGACCCCTAAGGATGTTGCCGAGGACGAAGCTTGACGCGACGGCGTCAGGATCGCCACCTATATGTGTCAATATTGCTACGCGCAGGCCGGAGAGGTCTCTGAGGTCCTCTGATAGCCGACGAATAAGATCGGGCTCCCTCATTACTCCCTCCAGACTAGCGCCGCCGACCTCATAACCTTACCCACTCCACAGAGATCCGGCGCGGGGGCTGTCAATCTATGGGGCGCCTAACCCCTCCGCTGGCCTAGCGCGCTCTGCAGCTCTTTCTGCAGCTCCTCGAGCTGGGAACGCGTCCGCGCCTCCTGCTTCTCGATAACCTTAAGCCTCATGTCGCTGAGATCTCTTTTCTCAGAGAGCTCGCTAATGATCTTCTCCCTCGGGACTTGTATCAGTATTGGGCCGACAGCCTTGTAGACCGATACGTCATCCCCGCTTTTCCCAAGCTCCTCGAGTGCCTGATTAATCTCCTCAAGCTCGGCCTGAAGCCTCTGCCTCTCCGCTATCACGACGTTCAGGGTTTGCTGGAGCTGCTGTAGACGCGCGACCTGTTGCTGTATCCCCGGTGGAAGCTGGTCCGCTGACAAGCGTTACTACACCGCCTCTTTTCCTCATAGGCCAGATTTAAAGACTTTCCAGAGTAGTGGAAGGGCCTCCTAACCCTGCGCCAGCTTGGGGGACCAGGCCCCCGCCGCGAACTTGTATCCACATTTTCCGCACTGCCATACTCCGACGCTTACTCTCCTCACAGCCCTTCGGCCACAGTTGCTGCAGAAGTGGCGCCCCCGTTGATCAAGCTCTATCTCCTCAACCTTCTTACGTAGACGCGAGCCGTAGCGAGCCCCAAACCTCTTAGTCAGCCCCCTACCCGCCCTCATGAAGCCTCAACCCCCTCTTAGCCCTACACTGCGTAATATATCTCACCCGGCTGTGAGTCTTCACACCATCCCGATCCTGCCCACAGTGCTCATCATCTTGGTCCTCAGCTCGATCGACTTCTCCCTAGAGACTCGCAGCAGCTCGTTGATAAGACTAAGCTGCATTATGCCGGGCAGATTCTTTTGGATGGCCGCGACCTCGTTCTCGTCAGACCAGCCCATCACGAGCGAAGTGTCGATGGCCGACTCCTCGAGCGCGGTAGGATCCACCACCATCTTATCCCTGAGGAACCCAACTGTGACTGAGACGGGGAGCCTCCGTATAGGGAGGCTCGTAAAGGAATCGGGAACTGCCACAACCTCGCCATTCCTTGACTCGTACTGCGGGATCTTGCATGTCGCCAGCGCGGCGACTGCCGCTAACACTGACGGATCAAAGTAGTTCCCGTCATAGTCAAGAACGTAAACATCGATGTAGATCACTAGGACTGACCTGCCGGGAATGTAGACAAGCTTCTCCAGATCCAGCATCTTGGATTCCCTGATGCACCTGTCCACGACCCTCGCAAGCTCTATTGCCTTCTCGTCGGGGGGTCCTGGCTCAAAGAAGCTGGAGGCCAAGGGCAGAAGCTCTGCGCTAACCACTATGTTAGCCTGATTAGGCGTGTCGGGGTAGGGGGAACCAAGTGAGGTCTTGACGCCGGCGATTATCTTGGTGCCGCCTAACGTGACTGCGGCCGAGCCCTCAGCCTTCTCTATGATCGCCGTCTGGATCTCGAGGGGCCTATACTCGTGGGGCTTTCTGCCGTCCAGCCTCTCCCCCCGCGAGATAAGCTCGTATAGCTTTTCCTGCATAATCTTGGTGGGATAGGGCTTCGCACCGACTCTATACATCTTTCATCACTCCTCTTGGGAGGACACGACACTCGAGAACCTCTTGGAGAGAGCTTTTCTCTGCAGCTCGTATATGATGTTAATCCCTTTCCTCGCCAGCTCCAGAGCCTCCAAGAACTCCTCCGAGCTCAGCCTCCCGTTGAGCTGTAGGAGGACTATCGATCCGAGACGCGGCGCCATCCCGACGGGCATATCGGCCTCGCCCCTCTTGTCCTCCTCCTCGCTCGGATCTAAGACTATCCTGCCCTCAACCTTTCCGACGGCGACAGCGGAGCAGAGGTCTAGCATCGGTATACCCGCGTCGGCTAAGGCCACCGCCGCGGCGTCCAGCCCCGCCGTCCTCGTACCCGCGTCCGCTTGAATGACCTCGATGAAGATGTCTATAGCCGAGCGCGGAAACTCCTCTAGGAGGACCACGCTCTCAAGAGCCTCCCTGATGACCTTGCTCAGCTCCACTTCCCTCCGCGTCATGCCGGGTGCCTTCCTCTGTTCGACGCTGAAGGACGCCATATGGTATCTGCAGTTGAGTATCGCCTTATGGGGCTGGGCCAAGTGCCTTGGATGCGCCTCGCGCGGCCCGTAGACAGCGGCGTAGATCTTAGTCTTCCCCATCTCGATGTAGGCCGAGCCGTCTGACTTGTCGAGCACCCCTGCCTCGATCCTCAAAGGCCTCATCTCGTCTAGAGCACGGCCGTCGATCCGCCTCCCCCCCTCAGTGATAAGCTTGGACTCACTCTTCTCCAACGATCTCACCCCCCAAGACGCGCTTGCGGAGATGGCTTGCGACTCTCTCCGTAAGTCCAGGTACGTGGCTCTCCTCGTCTATTATCCTTATCGCTGAAGCGACTGCGAACTCCCTCTCCGGCGAGGGGCCCACGACCGCGATCAGCCCGTTCCTCCCCACATAGAGCCTGCAGCCACTCTCGTTTGAGAGCAGGCTAACCATGCTCCCCTTCTTCCCCACGATACGCGGGATCTTTACAGGGCTCACCCTGATCAGGAGGCCTCTCTCCACCCTGACGAGCTTCTCGCCAGAATCCAAGAAAACTCCGCGGATCCCTGAGTGCTTGACGGACGTGTAGATGACATCGCCTATGTGCAGACGCATCTTGGGTCTCCTTCTAAGCGCCTTTAGGATCCCGATCAGGTGCCAGCCCAGATCCACCTCGTAGTGGCTCGGCTTGATATCGGTTATTATGCCCAAGACATGGTCCGACTCCGACGGCCTGTAAGGAGACTTGGCCGGTAGAACGTTGATCAGAGAGTGCTTTAGCTGGACTATCCCGGCCACGGCCGAGTAGACCTTTCCTTGGTGGACATAGGTGTTGAGGCCGGACATGCGGGAGTCGTCCGACAGGGTCTGCCCCGGGACCACGATCTCCCTCTCCCTCACGTAGACCGTCACTTCACGACACCTCCCGGCTTGACATCCCCCCTCCCACCCGAATACCTGTTGACAAACTCGACTAGGTCGTTGAGAAGGCCCGCGGGCGCCTCAAGCTCGCATCTCCACCAACCGTCTGGCCCCCACTCCTCCTTGAGGATCTTGCCCAAGGGCCTTATGTGTCTCTGGACGGATGGCTGGGCGTCGGGGGGGACCCTCACTATAAAGACCCCCACCCCGATCTTGATGGGGAGAACCATCCTAAGCCTCTCTACGATTCTCGGTATCTGTTTCTTCGCCTCCGTGAAAGGATCTATGGAGATCCCCGCCTCCTCGAGGGCCAGCTCGAGCCTCTGCGGCGGTATCGGGGTGTTGGTGCGAGGGTCGACTGCGTTCTTGCTGATGAAATCTATGATCTGCCTCTTCTTCTCCTCTACCAGCCTCCTTCTCTGCTCGGCCGTGATCTGGAGGTCGCCCTCCCTCACGATGCGTAAAGCGATCTCCCTGACATCCGTCGTGCCGAAGGCCTTCGAGAGCTCGCCCGCGTTAGCCCTGATCCCCTTCTTAGAGTCGCGATAAACCTCCTCATACACGAGAAACTTCGAGACAGGCACGTCGGCCCCCATCTTCAGCGAGAGGGCCGCCTCGGGGTCGACGAGCACCTCATACACGCTCCCCCCCCGGGACAGCCGCGCCACCGTATAGCGCTTACTCAACTACAGTCACTGTAGTGATATGTGGTCCTAACGCTATTTATAGCCTACTACAGGCTCTCAGCGGAGAGACCGTCTGAAGAGATACTACGGGGCCGAGGCGTGCTGGCTCTGAGGCGCTTCTAGGCTAGGGACTTCTGCGCCTTCTCGAGAAGCCTGCTGACCTCCTCCGCGGGCACAGGGGTGTAGACCTTGGTGCTCATCGGGATAGTCACCAGCTTCGCCGTCCAATTCTCCTCCGCCTTCTCCACTCCCTGAAGAAGCGCCTTGAGACAGAGTACTTGAGCCGCCTCGAGCGACAGGCTCGCGTCGTATTGTGCCTCGAGGAGCTCACGGGCTTTCTCGCTACCCCTCCCGATCGACCACCCTCTGTACTCCATCACGACGCCGCTCGGCTCTGTGTAAAAGAGTCTCGCGCCCTCGTCCCCGACGCCGCCTATCAAGATAGCCACGCCGAAGGGCCTTACGCCCGCGTGTTGGGTGTAGAGCTGCATCGTGTCGCCTATCCTCTTGGCTATCACCTCAGCGCTTGGCATGATGTCGTAGGTTAGCCTGTAGATTTGGGCATAGACCCTCGCGCTATCTATCAGGATTCTGGCGTCTGATATTAGGCCCGAGCTGGCCGCGCCGATGTGCTCGTCGATCTGGAAAAGCTTCTGAGAGTAGTTCGGGTTCTGGAGCTTGCTATACGCCCTCTCCTCCACAGCTAGAACTATGCCCTCGTTGATGGCGACCCCGACGACGGTCGAGCCTGACTTGACAGTCTCGAGTGCGTACTCGACTTGGTATAGACGGCCCTGCGGCGAAAATACAGTAATTGCTCTGTCATAGGCGCCCGCCATACCGAGTGCAGCCAATCACGCCACCTGCTCTTACAACGCCCATAGGTATCGTTTAAAGCTATCTCAGATCCCCGTGAAAACAGGTTCTCCTGATCGATTATCGACTGGTGAGGGACCCTGAGGCTTGTTGATGGACAAGATTTATTTCTCCGCCGGGGTCTAGGCGGTTAAGGATAGGTTTGGAGAGGCTCGTCGACTCTTACGGGCGCATCGCGAGGAAGCTAAGGATCTCCGTCACTGACAGATGCAACTTCAGATGCAGCTTCTGCATGCCGCGCGAGCCTGTGTGGCTTTCTACGAGCGAGCTGCTGACCGTCGAGGAGATCGCGAGGGTGGTACGGATACTCGTCTCGATGGGTGTCACAAGGGTTAGGCTGACAGGCGGCGAGCCTCTAGTCTGGAACGGCCTCGAGAGCCTGCTACGGATGATCTCGGGGATAAAGGGCCTGGAGGGCGTCTCGATGACTACTAACGGGTTTCTTCTCGCGGAGAGGGCGGAGAGGCTCAGAGAACTTGGCCTCAGGGGCGTGACTGTGAGCCTGCACAGCCTCAAGCCCGACAGGTTCGAGGAGATAGTCGGTGTGAAGGGGGTTTTCGACAGGGTACTCGCTGGCATAAAGGCTGCAAAAGCCTCTGGGCTAGCAGTGAAGATCAACTGCGTCGTGGTCAGGGGCTGTAACGACGACGAGCTGGAGGACTTCGCGAAACTGGCCCATAGCTCCGGGGTCACCGTGAAGTTCATCGAGTTCATGCCCTTCGACGGCGAGAGGGTCTGGAGCCTCGATAGGGTTGTCCCAGGGAGGGAGATCGTCGAGCGGCTTAGGAAGAGTTATGGGCTCCAAGAGAAGCATAGGGAGAGGGGCTCCACGGCGAGATACTACGGTTTCGCTGACGGCTCTCTAGGAGAGATCGGGGTCATAAGCTCGGTGACCGAGCCTTTCTGCTTTGACTGCGACCGCCTCAGGCTTAAGTGTGACGGGAAGCTCGTCCCCTGCCTCTTCAGTCGCGACGAGTATGACGTAAAGCACCTACTTCGTTCAGGCGCAACAGACGAGGAGGTGGCCAGATACATCCGGGAGGTCTTCCTGTTGAAGTTCCGGGGCGTGGAGGAGCTCCTCAGAAAAAGCTACATCCCAGCCCATATACGTCCTATGCACACGGTCGGCGGCTAGCGGCCCCGCCTTTTACTCTCGCCCGAAAGTCTCACGTTAGCCAGGGTGTCTGCTTCTCTGTTCATCTCCCGCGGCACATGGACGATCTCAAAGGACTTGAAGAGCGCGGCCAGGCTCATAGCCTCTTGGTATAGGGGCAGGAGGGACTGGCTCTTGACCGCGTATTCTCCAATCATCTGCCTCACGAGAAGCTCGCTGTCGGAGTTAACCCTGATCCTGCCGCACCCTAGGTCTAGAGCACGCTTGAGACACCTTATCAAGGCGTAATACTCGGCGACGTTGTTTGTCGCGACCCCTATCCTCCCGGCACCCTTCACTACGCGCCGACCCATCCTGATTATGTAGGCGTAAGCCGCTGGCCCGGGGTTTCCGCTCGAGGCGCCGTCTATGTACGCCACGCACCAACCCTTTGGCGTTCCACGGCACATCCTCCCAGCTAACCCGGCCCCTCGTAGAGATATGGCTTAATTAGCCCGGCATGGCGAATAAGCTCCACAAGCATGGCTAGATACCTTGTCGTCGCCGAGAAGAGCTCCGTCGCATCCTCCCTCCGGCGGATCCTCTCCGGGGTAGAGAGGTCTGTGGCGGTTTCACACGTGAGGGGTCATCTGATGGACCTTGACCTGCCACCCAGGTTTTCGCGATGGAGGCTCGAGGACCTCAGAGAAATTTTCCAGCCCCATAACCTCCGGACAGTAGTCTCTGACCACCGTTCCTACCGCTCCCTGAGGAGGCTTATTGACGATCACCCGGGGGCCGAGCTCGTCATCGCCACGGACAACGATCCCGAGGGCGAGCTTATCGGCTACGAGGTCCTCAACATCTATTGGAGACTCAGAGGTAGCGGGTCCGAGTATTGGAGGATGCGGTTTAACTCGCTGGAGGATGAGGAGATCAAGAGGTCTTGGAGGAGCCTTGAGCGAGGACTTAACTGGGGCTGGGTCTACAAGGCAGACTTCAGGAGGGGGTTCGACCTCCTGTCAGGCGCCGTCTTCACTAGGTTGCTGACACTCAACACAAGAAGGTTCGCCACGGCCGGAGTACTCAGCTGGGGGCCTGTCCAGTCGCCATGCCTCAACTTCGTGGTAAGCCGCGAGAAGGAGATACGCTCCTTCAGGCCCACGAAATACTGGTACGTCTCATGCCTGCTCCGGTCCCGCGACGGAAGCTTCTGGGCCCGGTCAGGACAGTTCTGGGACCGCGGCGCCGCCGAGAACGCCTACAGGCTGGCGCAGGGGGCGTCGGTTGGAACGGTCACCAGTTTTCAAAGCCTCTCCGCACCAGTCGCTAGGCCTCTCCCAGCGACAACCGACAGCGCCCTTCGCGACCTAGCGAGGATCACAGGCCGGAGCAGCTACAGACTGATGCAGGTCTTGGAAGAGCTGTACCGCGGCGGATACATCTCCTACCCCCGCACAGAAACAAACCGCTACCCCAGCGGGTTTGACTTCGACAGGAGGAGGAGGGAGGTCTTGAAGTCGGGCCTAATAGGCGGTGTAGTGTTGCTCGAGCTGGCCTTGCCGAGGAACGGCTCAAAGGATGATGGCGCGCACCCCCCGATCTACCCGGCTGCCGCCTATAGGGGGGGTGGGATAATGGGGGCGGTCTGGGAGTACGTTGCGCGGAGGTTCATAGCCAACGCCTACATGCGTGACGCCGTCTTAGTCGAGCAGCGGGCCGAGATCGATCTGAGCGGCTTGTCTCTAGAGGCTTCGGGAAAATATCTCGAAGAAGAGGGCTTCTACGCCCTCTTCCACTACTTCAGGCCCCGCGAGGAGAGGCTTCCCGCTCTGTCTAAAGGCGAGACGGTTGCGGTGGCGGAGGTAAGGCTCGTGGAGGATGAGACGAGGCCTCCCCCGAGGTTGAGCGAGGCCGCCCTCCTGAAGGTGATGGAGAGAGAGGGCCTTGGGACTGACGCCACGAGACCTATCTACCCTACTCTACTTGTTAAGCGCGGATACTTGACCCGCGCCGGTAAAACCTTAAGGCCGACGCCGCTGGGCGAGATGCTTATCGACGCCCTGTCAGAGGTCGATCTGAGGCTAGTGACGCCTGAGACGCGGAGGGCTGTCGAGAATTTAATGAGAGAGATCGAGCGGCAAACCATAACGAAGGAGGAGGCCCTGTCGCGGAGCATCGAGCTTTACAAGCCAACCCTCGAGAGCTGCCTCAAAGCTGGAAGCCGGATCGGTGAGCTACTTGGAAAAAGCATCACGGTGACACATGAAAATGCTAGAAGCAGAAGAAACACTGGCAGAGAACGTTAAGGCACGGAAATCTTATAAGGGCTCTCGTATAGCCCAGAGATATGAAGCGCGCCTTATCGGTAGCGGCCTTAATAGCGGCCCTGCTGGTGGGGTTTGCGGCGGGAGCGTCATTAAGGGCGGGCGAAACAGTTACACTGACCGAGACACGTACTCAGACAAGAGAGGCCACAGCGCCCACCACTATTCTGAGGACAATCACCGAGGCGACAACCGTTTACGACACGCTACGCCTAACGGTTACGCAGCCCCCCATCACGACGACGCTACAAATAACCGAGACGAGGACAGTGACTCTTCGAGACGGAGAGGTCGCGGTTCTTCACCTGTGCTTTTCGAAGACGATGGACTGCGCCTCGTTGATCGTCTCGCTCATAGCGGGTGCAAGCTCGCGGGTTTATGTGGCTGTCTACAGCTTCACTAGGGACGATGTGGCTCAGGCGCTAATCAGTGCTCACGAGAGGGGGGTCGATGTAAAGGTCCTGATTGAGGATGAGAGGGCGTACGAGAGGGAGAGCGAGTATTTCAGGCTTGGGGCCGAGGGCGTGGATGTGAGGAGGGACGGGAACCCGTATCTAATGCACCACAAGTTCATAATCATCGACGGCGCGATAGTGGTGACGGGGAGCTACAACCTGAGCGCTGCGGCCGAGGATAGGAACGACGAGAACATCATAGTGCTCCTCAGCGAGGAGTTGGCAAAGCAGTACGAGGAAGAGTTTATGCGTATCTGGAGGATCGCTCAACCTTAAAAAGCGGACCAACCGCCCTATACCAGGCATGGTCGAGGCTAGAGAGGTGGCCTCAATCGTAGCGCTGTTCCTCTTCTTTATAGCAATAGCCATGCTCTCGGTCTTGATCGCCGACCTCTTCAGGACGATAGGCAGGGAGATAGGCGCGGTACTCTACATGCTCCTAAAAATCCTCTAGCCCCAGAGACGAGTAGTATCTCCTTAGCACGAGCCTCCTCCAGACCAGGGCCGACAGGACCCCGACGGCTAGGCCGCCCACGTGTGCGCTGTAGGCTATCGAGCTGAAGGGCAGCGCCAGGGCGAGTACGGTCTGTATAGTCGCGAGGATCGCTATCGCCACGAAGGCAGGCGCGAATATCGGGATCAGGTAGAAGAACATGGCGAGCGGCCTCCGGGGGAAGAGGACGCCGAAGGCCCCCATCACGCCGAAGACCGCCCCCGAGGCACCTACGGCAGGGATCATGAGGTTCCTAGGCTGGAAGAGGGCTGTGGAGACGTATGCAAGGCCACCCACTAACCCGCTGAGGAAGTAGAGCAGGAGGAACCTTCCGCGACCAAGCGCAACCTCCACGTCACGCCCCAGTATCAGTAGCGCCCACATGTTGAAGAAGATGTGGAAGATACCGTCGTGGATGAACATGGATGTGAAGAGCGTGGTAAAGCCGTAGAGGGCGCCGCCAGTGCCGCCGGGCTCGAGAATGTTTACCGGTGTCAGCCCCCACAGCACTATCATCCAGACTCTTCCTACGAGATACGTGAGCCCGAAAACCACAAGGTTTGCCGCGATCAGGAGATATGTGACGACCGGCTGCTCCTCCTTATAGCTGTACAACACTGAATACCCCGGGCGGGATGCGAAATTTAAGCGTAACAGTGACGCAGACCCACGTATGCGAGCCCGCACCTCACCTTCATCAGCTCCCTCAACAGTGATGTCGCATAACTCGAGGGGGGGAGGGCGAACCTGAGAACAAGCGAATCCTCACAGACAATCTCCCGACTTATCGCCCTCGGCCTCAGTAGTATGGGGCGAGGCTTACCCCTAGTCGAGAGCTCGGGCAGATGGCGCACCTTGAAGCTTGACGTAGAGACCCCCTCCTCGTCGAGCACCGTCCTGAGAGCGTCCCCGCGGGGCCCCCGAGGCAGCCACGTGAGGTAACCGAGCTGGGGCAGGGAGATCGCGGCCTCTCCCCTCGCGACGCGGGTAGCTGCCTCCTCTATGTTCCAGCGGTCGACAGGTATGACGCGGCCGTAAGGCCTCTGATACGGGTCTAGCCGGACGATCAGGTCTCCTTCTCGGGGCTCGTCAAGCCTCAACCCGTCTCTAAGCGAGAGGCTCAGGGCCCTGTTGAATATGTAAGACGAGTAGGCCTCGACGAAGAGCCTACGGAGTCTGATTGGAAGCCTTCTGAGCGCTCCCGCGTAGTCGTCCTCCCTCTCCGCCAGATGCCGGCAGACAGCCCTCTCATAGACGAGGCTTCTCGGCAGGTTTTCAAGAACCTCTCGAAAGCCGCGATGCTCGGACGCGCTTAGCCTCGCCCTTCTCACAGTCTCGGGCTCGAACTCGGTGTGAAACCCTATCAAGACGGCGATAGCCTCCCTTAGCTCTCCCCTAACTATGTGGCGGCCGACTAGGTGGGCCACGGGTCTGAGGGACCCGAACCTCTGTGGACCAAAGTAGTTGGGCGCTCCGTGGGCTGAGAGCTCCGACAGAGCCGTGTTGATCCCTTGCTCCGTGGCCGAGAAGTCCCTGATGACGACCTCGAACCTGTTGGCCAACAGGTCGTGAGTTTTGAGGTTCCTGACATACCCTATGTGCCGCGCCTCCACGTCTCCTCCCAGTAAAACCAGCTTCCCTCCAGCTGGATAAGAAACCCCGGCTGGGAGCGCGACAAACTGGTAGGTGACGGCCCGCCTATCCTTGATCCCGCATATCTTCACCTCTCCAGCCCCGGCGGCAAGCTCCTTCGCTATGAGCGCTAGACTCCCCAGAGTCGTCCTGTTCCTCTTCCTGAGTATCCAGAGGGAGAAGCGCGACGGCTCGTGGGGGAGGGGCGCCCAGTCCCAGACCTCCATACCGTCGAGGCCGCCTTCCACCACCTCAGAGACAATGAAGTCCTCGGGCCTCTCTTTCAGAAGGCCTCCTATGCCGCCCGATGAGACGTAGTAGTTCTCTATTCCTATGAACTTCTCGAGCTCTGAGCAGCTGAGGGGTGTCGTCTGGCCCATCACAGATCCTAGCAGAGACGTGCCCTATTTCTCTATGACATCCTCAACATCGGGGCCTATGCCGACGTATCTTACCGGAACGCCTAACTCCTCCTCGACGGCCTCTATGTACCTCCTCGCCTCCCTCGGGAGCGCTCCATACCCCTCCCGCTTTATCCTCTCCCTCTCGGCGTCATCTATCGTCGGCCAGCCAGGCAGCTCCCTATAGATGGGGCCACACTTCTCCAAAGAAGCCACCGTGTCGGGATAAGTCCCTGAGGCGCCGCCGTATTTTACGCAGAGCTTCAGGCTAGGCATGCCGGATAAGGTGTCTACCCTCGTGAGGAATATCTCGTCGACGCTGTTGAGCCGGCAGGCGTAGCGGAGCTGTGGTATGTCAAGCCATCCTATCCTCCTAGGCCTCCCCGTGGTGGCACCGTACTCGCCGCCCCTCCGCCTAACCTCCTCTGCGACTGCCGGGGGAAGCTCGGTGGGGAAAGGCCCCTCGCCCACCCTCGTGGTGTAGGATTTGGCAACCCCTATGACCTTGTTGATCGCCTTAGGCCCTACGCCGCTCCCCGTTGATGCTGCGGCTGCTACGGTGTGGCTCGAGGTGACGTATGGGTAGGTCCCGTGCTCGATGTCGAGCATAGTTCCCTGGGCTCCCTCAAAGACCACCGTCCCCCCAGCCGCCAACTCCCTATCGATCCTTGCCCCCACGTCGCCAACGTAGCCCCTAACCCTCTCCGCCAGCTCCCTCACCCGTCTCACCCAAGATTCCTCGACCTGGACTGAAATGCCTCCCCAGAGCCTCCTCCACATATCCACAACACTCCATGAAGCATCCTCCTCCAATAGATCGCAAAGCCTGAGACCCAGCCTCCCATACTTGTGCAGGGCGACTGGGCCAATACCGCGGAGCGTCGTCCCTATCCTCCGCCCACCCCGGAGGGCCTCGAGGCTTCTGTCAAGCTCCCTGTGTAGCTCAAAGACGAGGTGGGCCCTGGGGCTGACCGTGAGCTCGATTGGCCCGCAAAGCTCCTCAAGAGCAGCTAGGTCGCGGAGGAGCACCTCGAGGTCAAGATATACTCCGGGCCCGAGAGCGGCGGCCCGTGTCGATCCTGCGCCTGCGGGCAGCATGTGGGTGCTGATGGTTTTTCCCCCGATAGTGACGGTGTGGCCGGCGTTCGCGCCGCCGTTGAACCTGACTGCCAGTCCTGCGCCCCTAGATATGTAGGCTGAGGCCTTGCCTTTGCCCTCGTCTCCCCACTGGAGGCCTACCAAGACTATGCCCGGCATGCTACCTTACGCGCTCTACGTCGTGGGGGAGGGACTCGAGATACGCCGCGTGCGTTATCTGTATGAAGACAGCGTTCCTCCTAAGCTCATCGACCGTCCTCGCGCCGAGGTAGCTCATACCAGATTTAAGCCCGTTGACCAGCTGCCTTACGACCTCGGAGGCGGAGCCCTTGTAGTCCACGTAGGCCTCGATCCCCTCCGCCATGTATGAGTAGTCAGCCACCTCGTCGATACTAACGTCGCCCTTCAGCTTCGCCTCCCTCCCGAGCATCGCGTAGAAGGATGCCATCCCCCTGTAGATCTTGCTCTTCCTCCCGTTCCTAGCAACGACGGCCCCCGGGCTTTCGTCAGTCCCCGCGAGCAGCATCCCCACCATGACTGTGGAGGCTCCCGCCGCCAACGCCTTAACGACGTCGGCAGAGCCCCTTATCCCGCCGTCAGCCATCATGGGTACACCAGTCCTCTCGGAGGCTTCCGCACAGCTCATTATCGCGGTCAGCTGCGGGACGCCGACCCCTGCAACGACCCTCGTGGTGCAGACGGCGCCCGGCCCGATCCCGACCTTCACGCAGTCAGCGTAGGCCGCTAGGCTCTCGAACCCATCAGGAGTCGCGACGTTCCCGGCGATCACTTGGATGTCGTCTCCCAGCTCTCTCCTCAGAATCCTGAGCGCGTTTAAGACCTGCTCCGTGTGCCCGTGAGCCACGTCAAGGACTAGGACATCGGCCTCCGCCTCTACGAGTGCTCTTGCCCTTTCGAGGAAGTCCCCCCTCACCCCTATCGCGGCGCCCACCAGCATTCTCCCCTTGGCGTCCCTAGACGAGTATGGGTAGAGTCCGCGGGAGCGGATATCCTTGGCCGTGATCAGGCCCTTCACGCGCCACTCCTTATCAACTATCGGTATCTTCTCGACCTTATGCCTCCTGATCAGCTCGATCGCCTCCTCCGTGGTCACGCCCTCGCTGGCCGTGACAAGCCTCTCCCTAGGTGTCATGACCTGGGAGACGGGAGCCTCGTCCCTCTCGAACATCACGTCCCTCACAGTCACTATCCCCTTGACCCTCTTCTGATCGTCAACTACGATCAGCCCCGAGACTCCCCTCACCTCCATCTCCCTCCGCGCCTCGGCCACGGCCGCGTCGACGCCTATCGTGTAGGGGTCGTCGATGACTATCCCCTCAGCCCTCTTGACCTTCAGAACCTCGCTTACTTGCTGCTCCACCGGCATAAACCTGTGTATTATGCCTATGCCGCCCTCCCTGGCCATCGCTATCGCCATCCGGCTCTCGGTGACAGTGTCCATCGCCGCCGAGACGATCGGTATATGGAGCGACAGCCCCTTTGTCAGCCTTGTGGAAGTCCCTGCCTCGGAGCGGGACTTGACGGTTGAGAACCGCGGTACGAGGAGAACGTCGTCAAAGGTTAGGCCAAGCCTCTCCCAGAATACAGCCACCTTATCCCTTACGGAACGACGGAGCGGTGCAGGCTTTAAGGATTATTCAGCCCCGCAGCCTAGGCCGCATGGACCGGGGATGCTTTATCACGCAGGAGCCCAGCTACTTAGTTTGGAGGGTTGGCGGGGAGGAGGCGAAGGGTCGGGATACTGCTCCGAGATAACGCCCTGGCCATGAGGATCGCCGCGGCCTGCAGGGAGAGCGGGGCAGAGCCCGTCTGGGCCGCGAGTCTTCACGACCTCCCGCTCGATGTGGACAGGCTCATCTCCACGAGGTCTGAGATCTCTGGCGGGGCCATTGGGGTGCCAGTCTACTTCGTCGAGGACTACAGCTCGGTCGAGTGCCTTGTCCTGAACCTCCTAGTCCCAACGCCCCCGACCGCGGGCCGAAGGGTTGTCGCCGTGGCCGTCGATACTGGTAAGAGGGTTGGGGCGGCGTACGTGGTGGACGGATACGTCGTCAAGGTGGTAAGGTACGGCGGGCTTGAAGCCTTCATGGAGGACTGCGTCAGGGTCCTGGAATGTCTGGGCGCGGAGAGGGATCTCAGGTTCTACATAGGTTACAGTCCGGATGAGCTTGTCCATGGCCTCACAAGAGTGATCAAGAAGAGATACCCGGGGGCCAAGGTCACGCTCGTCCCCGAGGAAGCCCCGGGGCTCACGCTCTCCGGCTACGAAGCCGACGAGCTCTCCGCCCTCGAGATCTACTTCAAGGCGATCTCCGAGGAGTTCCAGGCCCAAGGATAAATCCTGGCTCCCTCAAGCTCTCCATTGGGCGGCCGTGGTCTAGCTAGGTATGACGGCGGGGCCCCGTACCGTCTCGTGGTGGGTACGCCCGCAAGTCCCGGGTTCAAATCCCGGCGGCCGCAGACTGGGGTAGCAGGCGGTATTGCTTCGGAGCCGCGGCTCTGTGTATAGCGTCTGTAAAGGTAATTTAGGAGCATGGTCCCCGTCTCTTGGTGCTGTTGGCTTGGGCCGGAAGAGGAGGAAGATCATCAGGAGGCCTGTAAGGGCTCCGCCGAAGGTCTTCTATTGTCCCTCCTGCGGTGCCCACGCTGTAACTGTTGTCCATAGTGAGAGGTATAGGGCGAGGGTGGCCTGCGGCAACTGCGGCCTAACACACGAGGTTCCCTGGCTGGCAGGTTACATGCCGGTCGACGCCTACTCTACCTGGTACGACATCGTGACAGGGAGGGTCAGCCCGGACGCCGTCAAAGCCAAGATTGAGAGACTTGAGGCGGTTGCCTCACTGGCGGAGAGTGTCGCGGAGGGGTCGCTGAGTGAGTCCGAGGAAGCCCCCGCGACAGAGGCCGGTGAAGAGGAATACCCAGAGAAATGAGTCCCCATTTCTCATTCAGGGTGGGGAAGACGGAGAGCTACCTAGTCGGCCTCCTCCGCGAGAAGGGCTACGCGCATCTCACGCTCTTTGACCCGGAGGTGAGGGATCCGGGGAGCCTGGCGGAGCTGGCGCGCCTCTCCGAGGAGATGGGCACGGACGGCTTCATGATAGGCGGCTCAACAGTCTACTCGAGGGAGATGATGGATGCGGCGATAAAGGCGGTGAAGTCTGTCTCCAAGCTACCTGTAATCATTTTTCCGAACAACATCACGGCGGTGAGCCCCTACGCCGACGCCATCTTCTACATGTCCCTCCTGAACTCGCTCGAGTGGTGGTTCATCCTGGGCGCGCAGATCCACGGCTCAGGCATAGTGAGGGAGTACGGGCTCGAGGCTATACCGATGGGCTACATCGTCTTCAAGGGAGACACATCCGTCGCAGCCGTGGGCCGGGCCTTCCCCCTCCCAGAGGATAAGCCCTCCGTCGTCGCGAGCTACGCCCTAGCGGCCCAGTTCATGGGCATGAGGTTCGTCTACCTCGAGGCCGGGTCGGGGGCACACAGCATGACCCCGCCCCCCCTGATCTCGTCGGTCAGGAGGGCGGTCGAGATCCCGATAATCGTCGGAGGAGGTATAATGTCGAGGGAGGCGGCATACTCCGCGATAAAGAGCGGAGCGGACATCATCGTGACCGGGACCCTCGTGGAGCGCGACCCTGAGAGGCTCGGAGAAGTTATAGGAGGTGCGGGGGAGGCGGCTGGGATCAGGCGCGCGGCACACGATAGATACATGGAGACGGGGCCATAGGGCTGGCTGGCAAGCCTCTTAAAGGGGCGTGGCGCGTGAGCCGCCGGAGCTAGCGAGGGCAGGTGAAGTTGGTGGAGGAGTACTGGGAGAGGCTGGAGGCCGGGGTTAAGCGTGAGTGGGAGATAGCGGCACGGCTGAGGACCGTTCTCCAGAACCCCTTAGGCCACCCCGAGGTGAAGCTGGCGAGGGACATGGCGGAGAGAGTGGAGATACTGGTCGGCCCACCCGGCGTCGCTGAGACTATTAGGAGGGTTTCCGCAAACACGCCGCGGGGGAAGCTGCCCTTCAGGCTCGTTGATGAGCTTCACTCCCAGGCGCGATCCCAGGACCCGAAGAGGCTTACCGCGATTCTGAGGGCCGCTCTGGCGGTCATGACTCCGCCCGGGACCACGGCGGCGCCGAATGAGGGGATCGTGGAGGTGAGGGTCAAGGAGAACCCCGACGGCTCCAAATACCTCGCGGTGTATTACGCCGGGCCTATCAGGTCGGCGGGAGGGACTGAGATAGCTGGGTCGGTCGTCCTCGCAGACTATCTCAGAAGAGTCGCGGGACTAGGCATCTACAGGCCAACCGATGAGGAGGTCATGAGATTCATAGAAGAGATCAGGACCTACAGGAGAAAGGTGGGTAACTTTCAGTACAAGGTCCCAGAGGAGGTGCTCGAGTACGTCCTAAGGAGGCTCCCGATCGAGATCACCGGCATAGCGACCGACCTGGTGCCTGTCTCCTCCTACAGATACCTTCCGCGGGTCGAGACACCCTATCTACGCGGAGGCGCCCTGAGGGTTGTGAACGACGGCGTCGTAGGCAGGGTCCGGAAGCTCATGCTTCTTCTGGAGGTCTCCGGGCTGGAGGGGTGGGAATGGATCCGCGAGGTCCCCGAGATGATGAGGCGGTCTAAATCCGAGGGCAGGTCCTCGGTTGTGGAGGAGGTCGTGGGGGGGCGGCCAATCCTCTCCCTCGCAGGCCGGTTCGGCGGCTTCAGGCTAAGGTACGGTAGGGCTCCCAACACCTCGATGTCGGGCCTCGGCGTCCATCCCTACGCCATGAGGCTCCTAAGGGGGTATGTGGCGATCGGTACACAGCTTAAGACGGACTACCCCGGCAAGGGCGGCGTTGCCATGTCGGTCTCGACTATAGAGCCGCCGGTGGTGTTGCTGGCGGATACATCGGTCCTGAGGGTGGACAGTGAGGAGAAGCTTGCCGAAGCCGAGGAGCGGATGGCGAAGATCCTCTTCAACGGCGATATACTGGTCAGTTTCGGCGACTGTGTCGAGAACAACGTCAAGCTACTGCCCCCGGGCTACTGCGAGGACTATTGGGTCGAGGAGGTCTTAGCTACGGGCCGCTGGGGAGAGAGACTGTCGCACGAGGAGATAAGGCATCTGGAGGCCGCCGCCAAGAACCCTTATGAGAATGCACCGCCGGTCGAGGTCGCCTGCAGGATAAGCGCCAGGCTCGGCACGCCACTGCACCCGAGATACACGCCCTTCTGGGACCAGTGCACAGGCCGCGAGCTACAGGCCCTGAGAGAGTGGCTCCGGACCAGCCTCAGATCGGCGGGGAGGGGCCAGGACTCCTTCACATTGCCGGCGAACAGGGTGGTGAAGGGCGCCCTTGAGTCGATGCTGATCGAGCACCGGGTCCGGGAGAACAGGGTCCAGCTCTCGAGGAGCTGGGTGAAGGCGCTAATCTTCCTACTCAGGCCCTTCAAGCCCATCGATGTCTCCGACATGCCGCTCGAGAAGGCCGTCGAGGAGCTCACGGGACTGCCCTTCAGGAAGAAGATGGGGATGACGCTGACGGTCAGGGTTGGGAGGCCGGAGAAGGCTAAGCAGAGGAGGCTCAAGCCGCCTGTCCACATCCTCTTCCCCGTGGGGCTGGCGGGAGGCGCGAAGAGAGACTTGTTGAAGGCATCGCAGCTTGGCAGCCTCTCCGTGGAGCTGGCGTTGAGAACCTGCACAGCGTGCGGCGAGAGGACTTGGAGAGAGAGATGCGGCCGCTGCGGAGGCCTGACTGTCCTAGCCGCTGAATGTCCCTCGTGCGGATCCGAGTATATGGACCCTGAGGAGAGGTCCTGCTCATCCTGCGGGAGCCGTCTGAGACCCTTCAGGAAGTGGATAGTTGACCTGAGGTCGGAGGTCGAGGGCGCCATGAGGGCTGCGGGGGCTAGCGTCAAGACGGTCAAGGGCGTGAAGGGGCTCTCCAGCTGGGCGAAGACCCCGGAGCAGCTTGTCAAAGGCGTGCTCAGAGCCAGCCTCGGCCTCTACGTCTATAAAGACGGAACCATCAGGTTCGACTGCACCAACGCCCCCCTCACCCACTTCACCCCAAGACAGATAATGGCGAGCCCGGAGAGGATGCGCGAGCTGGGGTACAGCCGAGACGTCGAGGGCAAGCCCCTCGTCTCTGAGGACCAGTTGCTGGAGCTCAAGATACAGGACGTGATAATCCCGGCCCCCCTCGCTAGGCACCTCTACAAGGTGTCGCGGCTCATCGACAGCCTCCTAGCCATGTCGGGCCTCGAGGAGCGCTATGGGATGAAGTCACCCGACGACATAGTGGGTCACCTAGTAGCTGTCCTCTCACCCCACACACACGGCGCGGTAGCTTGCAGGGTGATAGGCGTGACCAACACCCGCGTCCTCTACGCCCACCCTATACTCCATGCCGCGAAGAGGCGCGACTGCGACGGCGACGAGGATAGCGTAATGCTCCTCACGGACATGCTGATGAACTTCAGCAGGCTCTACCTGCCTGACAGGGTTGGCGGCGCCATGGACTCCCCCCTCCTACTCACATACCGCGTAGACCCGGCGGAGGTTGACGAGCAGGCCCACAACGTCGAAGTCGCCGAGCGGTACCCCCTAGAGTTCTTCAGGGCCGCTGAGAGGGAGGAGCCGGCTGTGAAGCTTCTCGACAAGATACCGCTCATTAAACACGTCGTCGAGTCGGGAACAGGGCTCGGAGGGACCGGATGTATGCCCCACTCCGCGGTGCTTCAAGGATACGTCGTCGAGTCATCCTACACGAAGAAGAGGACGATGCTGGAGCGCGTGGATGCTCAGCTCGAGCTCTGCTCCATGCTCAGCTCGGTGGACCCCGCCTTCGTAGCGGAGAGGCTGCTTGCCCACCACGTCCTCCCAGACATACTCGGAAACCTCAGGACATATCTCTCACAGTCCTACATCTGTAGGAGGTGCGGGGCTCGGTACCGGAGAATACTGCTCAGGGGGACCTGCAGGGTCTGCGGCTCGGAGCTCAGCCAGACGGTCTACCGGGGGGCTGTCGAGAAATACATAGAACTCGCCCACATGCTCCTCGAGGAATATGTCAGGGACCCATACCTGAGGGCAGGGGTGGTCAACGCGATCGAGAACGTCAGATCCGTCTTCAGGCAGACTGGCGAGGGATCCCCGAGGCAGCTCTCCCTCAAGAGATATCTCTAGCGGGTCCTCTCAAGGGTCAGCTCCTCGACGACCCTCTCCGAGCGGCTCACGTACTCCTGGACCTCCTGTCTGACATACCTCCTGAACATTAGCGCTCCAACAATACCCACAACGGCCCCTATGATTGCTGTGAGGAGGTGGACCGGGAAGTCAGCTAGGATCTCCCAGCCCAACACCTCCCCCTTCTTATCCTCTATGACGAGGAGGAAGAGGATCGTAGGCACAAGGCTTGTAGCGATCCCCAGCAAGGCTATGAGGAGAGCTAGCCGCGCCCTCCTGTTGAGGCTGGGAGCCACCGCGCCCGAAACCTCTTCGTACCGCACAGCCTCTTCAAGATGCCTCACTCATCATATATATTTTTACCATAGGCAG
>Ga0272449_1000062_pt1 | contig 141774 bp, 128 predicted proteins | sample YNPCB0241_FD_198679 | JGI IMG/M metagenome (GOLD analysis project Ga0272449, IMG submission 198679) | Hot spring sediment microbial communities from Yellowstone National Park, WY, United States - YNP-CB-024-1 | ecosystem: Environmental > Aquatic > Thermal springs > Hot (42-90C) > Sediment...
AAGGAGCAACAGATGAAAGTTATGGAATATATGTGGCAAAACTTGCAGGAATTCCAATGGAAGTTATAAAAAGAGCAAATGAAATTTTATCAAAACTTGAAATTGAAGGAACAATAAAAGATAAAATTATTGGTGAAATTGAAATAGAATATCCTTCTTTATTTTCTTTTGAGGAAAAAAATAAGATTGATATTTTAAAGGAGGAAATAAAAAAACTTGAAGAGATTAAAAATGAACTTAAAAACATTGACATAGATAATTTAAAACCCATAGATGCATTAATAAAATTGAAAGAACTTAAGGAAAGGTTGAATGGGAAAAGTTAACATACTTTCAGAAAATATAATAAGTAAAATTGCAGCAGGAGAAGTTGTTGAAAGCCCTGCTTCTGTTTTGAAGGAACTTTTGGAAAATTCAATAGATGCAAATAGCAAAAAAATTGAAGTTATTATAGAGAATTCAGGGAAAAAATTAATTTCTGTAAAGGATGATGGAGAAGGCATTGAACCAGATGATATAGAGAAAATATTTGAAAGATATTCAACAAGCAAGATAAAAAACATAGAAGATTTATATAAAATTAGAACTCTTGGATTTAGAGGTGAGGCGCTTTATAGTATTGGCTCAGTATCAGATATTATTTTGAAAAGTAAAATAAGGAGTGAAAAAACAGGTATGGAAATTCATGTAAGAGGAGGGAAAAAATTAAGTTTGAAAGAATGTGGAATGTCTGATGGAACAGTGGTTGAAGTAAGGGAATTATTTTTTAATACACCTGCAAGAAGGAAATTTTTAAAATCAGATATCACAGAATTTAGAAAACTTGTAAATGTTTTTATACCCTATACAATAAGTTTTTTTGATGTAAGTTTTTCTTTCATTAACGAAGGCAATAAATTCATTCATGTCGTTCCTTCAGAAAACCGTATTTTAAGATTCTGTGAAATATTTAATATTGAAGAAAAATTTTTAATCTATGAAAAAAACAATTTTGAAAAATTTGGAATTCAAATAATTTTTGGGGATGTAAACCTTAAAAGAAGTCAGAAGGATATGCAATTTATTTTTGTAAATGGAAGACCAGTTTATAATTATACAATTTCTCATTCAATAAACAATTTCTATCAATCCTTCCTTTCAACAGAATTTTTTCCTGTTTTTGCTATTTTCCTGTCTCTACCTTATGAAGATGTTGATGTAAATATTCATCCAACAAAAAGGGAAGTGAAAATTAAATATGAAAATGAGATAAGTAAAGAAATTATAAATTTTCTGAAGATGATATTCAAAAAGACAAACACAAAAGTAGTCCAGATTGAAAAGAGGTATGAACCGGTTATCAAAAAATCAGAAAAAGAGATATTAAGGGAAGATGTAGATATATTTGCTGTAGAAAAAACAGATGAAAAAGAGACAGGGTTAATAGAGAAATTAAAAAATTCAGAATTTATAGGTATATTTAAAAACAAATATTTAATTTTTGCCTATGATGATTCTTTATTTTTTATTGACCAACATGCAGCAGTTGAGAGAATCAATTATGAAAAATTTATTGAGGAAATTGAAAGTGGGAAAATAAATATTCAGCAACTTTTAACTCCTCTAATCATAAATTTAAATTATGAAGAGATGGCAATATATGAAAAGGTAGAAAAAATTATTGAAAAATATGGATTTTTAACAACAAAATGGAGTGAAAATAAAATTGCAATACATGGTTATCCATCTTTGTTGAGAGATATTGAATTTTCAATAAGAAATTTACTTTCAGAAGAGAAAATTGAAAAATATGATAAAGAAGAAATTGCAAAAAGAGCATGTAAGGTTTCTATAACATCAGGACAAAAATTAACTGAAAAAGAAGCAAAACATATAATAGAAAAACTTATTGAATGTAAAAATCCTTTTGTCTGCCCGCATGGAAGACCCATTGTAATTGAAATAAGCGAAAGATTCCTTGATATTCAATTTTTAAGATAGCAATTTTTATGATATTATTTAAATTATGAAAAATCTATTATTTTTCTTTATATTACTCTGCATTTTTGTTTCAGGAGATGTTTTTAAAGATATTGAGATAAGTGAAAATGAGAGAGTTATAATTTTTGCACCACATCCTGACGATGAAATTTTAGGTTGTTCTGGTTTAATTTCTTCTATTTTAGAAAAAAATGGAAATATCTGGATTGTTTATTTGACAAATGGAGACCATAATCAACTTGTATTTAAATTATATGAGAAAAAACCAATATTAAATCCATCTGATTATATTAAACTTGGTGAAATAAGAAGAAAGGAATCAACAAAAGCAACTGAAATTTTAGGTGTGAAGAAAGACAATTTAATATTTCTTGGTTATCCAGATTTTGGAACACTAAAAATATGGAATGAATTCTGGAATACAAAAAAACCATATAAAAGTTTCCTAACAAGAGCAAGTTTAGTCCCATATAAAGAAAATTATTCATTCGGAAAACCTTATGTTGCTGAAAGTATTGCATCCGATATAGAAAAAATCATAAAAGAAATAAATCCAAAAAAAATATTTGTTACACCTCCTTTTGATTTAAATGTTGACCACAGAGCACTTTTTAATTTTGTCAACCTTGCAATTTTAAATATACCTGAATCAAATCGACCGGAAATTTACTGTTATTTAATCCATTTCAAAAACTGGCCAAATCCTTCACAATATAAACCAGAAGGAAATTTATTCCCTCCGAACACATTAAAATTTCTTGACTGGTATATTTTAAATCTTAATGATGAAAAAGTTTCCAAAAAATATAATTCTTTAAATTGTTTTAAATCACAGATAGTTGTTAAAAAAAACTGGTTCTCTTCATTTGCAAGAAAAAATGAGATTTTTTATAAATTTTATTATGAAATACTTAAAAATGGAATGGAAATAAAATTTGAAAGTGAAAAGGAAGAATTTGAGAATAATAAAAAACAATCAATTCCATTCCTTATAGGACTTAAAAAAGATAAAGATGAAATTTCAATCATTCTATCCCACGAAAAGAAAACAGTTGAAAAGATTGATTATATTTTCTATATCTATCCATGGAAGAAAAATATAAATTTTGCATTGATGCCGAAAATAAAACTAAAAGTAGGAAAAGAAAAAGGGATTCTATTTGATAAAGTACTCTCAAAAAAATACAAAATAAATCTTAATAAAGAAATTGATGGACTGAACTTGAAAATAGACATGAAGGAACTCGGGAATCCTGATTACATATTTTTCTCATCCGAAATATCAATAAATGATGTTATACACGATTTTATACCTTGGAGTGTGATAAAAATTGAAAAGGATTAGTTTTAAATTTTTAAAAAATGAGTGGGATAAAGAATTAAAAGTTTTAAAAGATTATCCATTAAAAGTTTCATTATCATTTGCAATAGGTGTTTTTATTGGTTTTACACCGACCATTGGATTTCAAACAATGTTATGTTATATCATTTCAAGATTAATTGGAGGAAGTTTTATAATTATGTTTATTGGTAGTTCAATACCAACTGGAATTCCTTATCTTATACCATTTACATATTATGGATGTTATAAAGTTGGTCTTTTAATAACAAAAACAAAACCAGAATTTACACTTTCTCATTTCCAGCAATTAAAAAGTTTTTTATCCTGGATTATAATAGATATTGGAAAACCACTGATATACGGATGTTTATTATGTGGTGTAATTGGAGGATTGCTCTCATTTTTTACAATGTATATTATTTTGAAATTAAAACATGGGAAAAATTAAAAGATTTTTCTTCATATTTCTTGGAATTATCTGGGAATGGCTAATAATTCCTTTCTTTTTCTATCTTATTTTTAGAAATAAAAAAAACTTTGAATATCTTTTCCCATCAAATAAAATTGTTTGTTTTCTTGTTTTTATTTTATATTTTTCATCTGGATTGATTTTAACAATTTCATCTTTTTATTGCCTTCATATAAAAGGAAAAGGAACAATACTACCTCTGATGCCAACAAAAAACCTCGTAAAAGATGGCATTTACTCTTATTGCAGAAATCCAATGTATCTTGGTTATTCCTTTTTATATTTCGCTTTTTCCTTTCTTTTTAAAAACATATGGTTTTCTTTTATTTCAATCGGTGTATTTCTTTTCATTTTTTTGCATGCAAAATTTTTTGAAGAGAAAAAATTATTTAAAAGATTTGGTAATGAGTATCTTGAATATAAGAGCAAAGCACCTTTTATAATCCCTTTCAATGTTCTATTAAAATATGAAAAAAACAGAACTTATTTTTTCACTCTTTTTTCTCTGATACTTTTAATATTCCTCTTTATTTTCAATCTCTATCTACTTAAAAACATAACCTGTTTCTTTTGCCCATAAAATTAAATCAAGTTCATCAGGTCTTATATTAAGTTTTTTTGAAAATTCAATATATTTTTTCTCTATTTTTAGATATTTTTTCTTTGTCAATGTTTTTGGTATTTCCTTTATAACACCATAATTTTTAAGATTTTTTAAAATATGCCTATCAAGAATTGCTATCTCTTCACCTAACCCTATATTTCTCAAAAAATGGCTTGCTTCCTTATATCCAATCCCTTTAATTTTTTTCACAATATATTCCCTTAAATCAAATGGATTTTCAAAGTTTTTTATTAAAGATTTAATTGATAATTTACCATACCTTGAAAAAAAATTTCTTGCCTTAATAATATACTCTGCTTTTTTATTTTTAAATCTTACATTTTTAAGTTCTCTTTTTATTTGGCCCTTATTCCCACAAAATAACAAATTTTTCTCTTTCAATCTTTCTATTGCTTCCCAGCAGTTTTTCGCTTTTGATTGAGGGGTTAATATACAGAAAGATAGTTCAGCAAAAATGTCTTTACTGCTTTTATTTAAATTCTTTTTAAACTCATCTAATCTTTTTTTTATTTCAGGTTTTAATTTTTTGTATAAATTTTTTAAATTTTCTTCTGGTTTCATTTTTTATAAAATAAAAATGTCTCTGGCAACACCTACTCTCCCACCTCCTCTCAGAGGCAGTACCATCGGCGTCGGGAGGCTTAACGACCGGGTTCGGGATGGGACCGGGTGTTTCCCTCCCGCCATGGTTGCCAGAGACATATATATTATACCTAATTTTTTTTTAATGTCAATATCAATTTAAAAAATTTAAGAACGGGGATGATATTTTTTGTATATCTCTTTTATTTTTTTTCTATTTAAATGTGTATATATCTCTGTAGTTGCTATTGATTTATGACCGAGTAATTCCTGAACTACTCTTAAATCCATTCCTCTTTCAAGTAAATGCGTGGCAAAAGTATGTCTTAGAGTATGGGGTTTAACGTCCTTTCCAATTCCGGCATGTTTTGCATATTTTTTCACTACTTTCCATACACTCTGCCTTGAAATTTTCTTATTCCTATTATTAAGAAATAAATATTCATCAATTCCTGTTTTTCTTTCACTTAAATATTTTCTCAACATTTCAACTGAAAATTTATTTAAAAGTGCAATTCTCTCTCTATTTCCTTTACCTTTAACTCTTATAAAACCATTTTCTAAATTTAAATCATTTATCTTCAAATTACATAATTCAGAAATTCTTAATCCTGAACTGTAAAATAATTCAAGAATTGCTAAATTTCTTAAATGTTTTCTTGAAATTTTATTAACATTTAATAATTTTTCAATCTCCTCTTCTGTTAAAACCTCCGGTAATCTTTTTTCTATTTTAGGGCTTTCAATATTAACTTCAGGATTTTTTATGTATCCTCTTGCAACAAGAAATTTATAAAAATTCCTCACACCTGAAATTATTCTTACAATACTTGTTGAAGAGTAATTCTTCTTTTTTAAAAATATTATAAAAGATGTAAAAATTTCATAATCAAGTTTATTAATGTCAACATTTTTTTGCTCAATAAAAATTTTAAATTTGTTAAGGTCATTCTTATATGCGTTAGCAGTATTTAAAGAAAGATTTTTTTCAATAAGTATATGGTTAATAAACATTTCTATCATTTTTTCAAAATTCATTTATTCATCCTTTCCTTTACAAGTTTTTCAAATTCTTCTTCAGTAATAATTTTTATTCCTAATTGCTGTGCTTTCTGTAATTTTGAACCAGGTTCGTTTCCACAGATAAGATAATCAGTATTTTTTGAAACAGAATCAGTTACTTTCCCTCCAAGTTTTTTTATATAATCCTGTATTTCATTTCTTGAATAATTTTTCAATGTTCCTGTAATTACAAAGGTTAAATTAGAGAGAATATCTTTTTTGGACTCTGCCTTTTCTTTTTTCATTTTTACTCCCGCTCTTTTCAATTTTTCAATAACTTTGAGATTTTCCTCATTGGTAAAAAATTCAACTATACTCTCTGCTATTGTAGGACCTATTTCCTGAATAGAAGAAAGGGTTTCAATTTTCGCATTTTTAAGTTCGTCTATTGAATTAAATTCTTCTGCTAAAATTTCACTTGCATGAATTCCAACATGTCTTATCCCAATTGCATATATAAGATTTGCAAAAGGTCTTGTTTTACTTTTTTCAATTGCAGTGAGTAAATTATTAACTGATTTCTCACCCATTCTTTCAAGTTTAATCAAGTCCTCATATTTTAAATAGTAAATATCTCCATAATCAGAAAGCAACCCTTTATCTACAAGAATATTAACCCATTTTTCACCAAGCCCTTCTATATCCATTGCATCTCTTGAAGCGAAATGAATAATTCTTTCCTTAACCTGAGCAGGACATCTAATATTGGGACATCTTATTGCAACTTCTTCTTTATCTTTAACAACCATACTTCCACAAACAGGACATTTCTCAGGGATTGGTATATCTTTCTCTTTACCAGTCCTTGCTTCTGGAATAACTTTTACAACTTTTGGAATTATTTCTCCGCTTTTCTCAATAAAAACTCTATCTCCTATTTTCACATCAAGCCGTTTAATTTCATCAAAATTATGTAATGTTGCTCTTGAAACAGTTGTCCCACTTACAACAACCGGTTCAAGTATCGCAACAGGAGTAAGTGTACCTGTTCTTCCAACCTGAACTACAACATCTTTAACAAGAGTAGAAACTTGCTCAGCGGGAAATTTATAAGCAACAGCCCATCTTGGACTTTTAGTAGTAGTGCCGAGAGTCCTCTGCAAATCAAGTGAATTAACTTTAACAACCATACCATCTATATTATATGGTAAAGAAAATCTTTTATTCTCCCATTCGTTACAGTAATCAATAACTTCTCTGATATTTTTACAGTGTTTTCTATAAGAACTAACAGGAAAACCGATTTCTTTAAGAAAATTTAAAACTTCCCAGTGAGTATTTGGTCCATTATTTAAAAAACCCTGATATATAAAAATTTGAAGATTTCTCTGGGCAACAAGTTTAGGGTCTAGAAGTTTTAAAGAACCTGCAGTAGCATTTCTTGGATTTGCAAATAAAACTTCTCCTTTTTCCTTTCTCTCACGATTCAATTTCTCAAAATCATCCTTTCTCATATAAACTTCTCCTCTAACTTCGATCGTTTGTTTATATTTTATTTTTAAAGGTAATGTTTTAATAGTTTTTAAATTTTCAGTTATATCATCTCCTCTAAAACCATCCCCCCTTGTAACTCCAAGAACGAATTCTCCATTTTCATAATGCAAAGAAACTGCAACGCCATCGTATTTAAGTTCAACAACATAATCTACTTCTTTAATATCTGCCATCCTTTTTATTCTTGCATCAAATTCAATAAGTTCTTCTTCTGAATATGTATTGTCCATACTTAACATAGGTATTTTATGTTCTACTGTTTTAAATTCCTTTAATGGTTGCCCTCCGACTTTCTGGGTTGGAGAATCAGGCAATTTATATTCAGGATATTTTTCTTCCAGTTCAACAAGTTCTTTATATAATTTATCGTATTCGTAGTCGCTTATAACAGGATTATTTTCAACATAATACATATAGTTGTAATAATTTATTAATTTCACAAGTTCTTCTATTCTTTCTTTTGGATTTTTAGCCATACTACCCTCCTTTTTCTCTATTTATAAAGTTGATACAATTTTTTAAAAATTTCAAGTTTTTCTTTATCATTAATTTTTGCTCTGTCAACTATATCTTTCAAAAAATCAATTGTTTTATCATAATTTTTTTTATCAATTGGATAAGGATGTCCATCCTTACCACCAAAAGCAAAAGAAAATTTAGCAGGGTCTTCAAAAGAAACAGGATTTCCATAAACCACTTCTGATATCAAACATAATGCTCTTAAAGTTTTTATTCCTATATTTTCTGTAAGAATAATGTCAGAAAATAATCTAATTTCTTTTTCTTTTAATTTACAAAAATTCCTGTATAATCTTTTTGTATCAAATTTACTTTCCACATAATGGCGAGAGGGAAGTACAAGTTTTCTTCTGTAATCAAAAAGTGAAGTTGAGTTTCTAAAAATACTTTCAATTTCCTTAATTAACTTCTCAGGAGTTTCTGTTTTTAAAAATTCAATCAGATTATCTTGAAATTTCTCACTTTTTTTATCAATTAAATTTAAAACATTTTTTTCTTTTTTTCCTGATATAATCCCTGAATGTGGTTCTATAAGTAATCTATTATTTTCTGAAGTTGTTATTTTATTAAACCAATGGTATCTTCTTGCATATTTATTTTTAAGATTCATTCCCTGCTGTATAACTGCCCAGTTCCCTTCCTTATCAACAAAAATATTATGGTGATAAAGTTGATATCCATCCTGAATACAATTATTATCTATTTTACTTGTAAGTTTTGAAATGAAAATAAACTCATCCTTATTTTCTACAAATTTATTATTCCTTATTTCTTCAGGTGTTAAAAGTCCATATTTCCCTTTTCCTCCAAAAATAAAAATTCCATATTCCGGATTATTATTAAAAACCTCTTTTAAAGCATGGCAAACTGTTGTAGTTACACCTGAAGAATGCCAATCAAAACCAGAAATACATCCAAGTACCTGAAAATAATAAGGGTCAGAAATTCTTCTGAGAAACTCTTCTGTTCCAAATTCCATTATTGTCAATTTTCCTATCTCAAAAAGTATTTTTTTCTGCCTTTCAAAAAGATATTCAGGCGCTGAGCCGTAATGTAAAGGTAGTTCAGCAATATTTTTTTCCATTTTTTTGATTTTTAAAAAATTTTTGTTAAAATGATAAAAATTTTCCTTTTAATTATAGTTTAAAACCGTTGATAAAAAATGTAAAATGTAAAAAATGGAGAAAATTTTTAATTTGTATAATAAAATTTACAGTATTACAAAATCTGAAATTGAAAGAAAAGATAAAATTAAAAAAATAAATCTTTTTAATGAAAAAAGAGAAACTGCAACATTATTTCTTCCAGTTGAGTATTATTCTATAATTATTGTTTTCCCAGGAGCTGGTTACAGTGAAAAATTTCAAAATTCAATTTTTAAAAATTTCAAATATTTACTTGAAGAAAAAATAGGTATATGCATTTTTAATCTCAATAATGGTAATTTGAATAAAGAAGATTCTGTTTTTTTTGAATATTTCAAAGAAAAAATTGGTGAAATTCGCGGGATAATTGAATATATAAAAAATGAATTGAAAATAAATGATATAAACCTTCTTGGTATAAGTTTTGGAGGAATAATTGGTTTCATCGTGTCAGCATTGGAAAAGGAAATAAAAAAATCAATTTTTGTTATTTGCGGAGTAAATTTAGAATTTATCACATGGAGAAGTTTACTCCGGTTCAAAATAAAAAAAGATTGTAAAAGAACTGTATGTAAAAGGATGCACAGAGTTTATAAAAACCTTATAAAAAATAATCTTTACGATGAAATTTTAAATTTACCCAAAAAATGTTTTCTTTATGAGCCAATTACATATCTCGCTAATTTAAAAAATAAGAAAATATTGATGATAAATGGAATTTTTGATATGATAATACCTTTTTACTGTGTTCTTGAGGTTAAAAAGCAATTAAAAAATATAAAAACTATATGGTATCCTTCAACCCATTTAACATTTAGATTTTTTGCTCCTTTTGCAAAAAAACATATAATCAGGTTTTTAAAAAATGAAAATATATCCCGGAGTTGATTTAATTGAAATAGAAAGATTTAAAAAAGCATACGAAAAATACGGAGAAAAATTTCTTAAAAAAATTTTTTTTGATGATGAAATTTTATTGTCTGAAAAAAAATTACTTAAAATGTGCATATCTTTCTCTTTTAAAGAATCTATATGGAAATCTTTACCCGAAAAAATACAGGAAAAATTAATTTTTAAAGATATAAAAATTGGATGGAATGACAATAAACCATATTTAATGAAAAAAATAAAAAATTATAAAGTTTTGCTTTCATATTCAATTAGTGATAAATATGTACTTACAGTTGCTTTATTGATTGAACGTTGAATTTGTAATTATCTGATATGTATCAAAAGCTATTCTTAATTCCTCATTGGTTGGAATAACAAAAACTTTAATTAACGAATTATTTTTACTTATTTCTCCTTCTTTTCCAACAATTTCTTCATTTTTCTTTTCATCTAAAATAATTCCAAAAAATTCCATATTACTTAAGGATTTTTCTCTAACAAGTGGAACATTTTCTCCTATGCCACCAGTAAAAACAATAGCATCAACTCTACCAAGAACAGCCATATAACTTCCAATATATTTTTTTAATCTATAACAAAACATATCAATTGCAAGTGTGACCTTTTCATTTTTATTGTAAAGAGGAAGTAAATTTCTGAAATCATTTGAAACTTCTGAAACCCCAAGTAATCCACTTTTCTTATTTAAAATTTCGCTTACTTCAGAAATCTTTAAATTAAGTCCTTCAAGAAGGAAAAGAATAACTCCTGCATCTATATCACCACATCTTGTCCCCATCATCAATCCTTCAAGAGGAGTAAGTCCCATACTTGTATCAAATGACCTTCCATTTTTTACTGCTGTAACACTGCACCCATTACCAAGATGACAGGTAATTACATTTATATCATATTTCCCTTTTCCCATAATTTCAGATATTCTTCTTGCTACAAATCTATGAGAAATTCCATGAAATCCATATCTTCTTATTCTATTTTTTTCGTAAAAACTATAAGGAATTGCATAAAGACTTGAAATCTTTGGCATTGTAATATGAAAGGCGGTATCAAAAGCGGCAACCTGAACACTTTTTGGAAAAATTTCTAAACATCCTTTTATTCCTGCTAAATTATGTGGATTATGCAATGGAGCAAGAAAAATATAATCTTCAATTTTTTTTATTACATTTTCATCAACTTTAACACTCTTTTCAAAACCCTCCCCTCCATGAACAACTCTATGACCAATCCCTTTTATTTCATCAATATTTTTTATTTCATTTTTAAGAAGTGTTTTTGCTATAAGTTCAAGCCCTTTTTGATGTGTTTCTATTTTTACTTTCTCCACTATTCTTGTTTTCCCATTGTATTTAAAAATTGAAATTTCTTCTCCAATTTTTTCTACGCTTCCATAACAAACAACAACTTCTTCGGGCATCTCAAATAATTTAAATTTTATTGAAGAACTCCCACAATTAATAACAAGGATTTTCATTATTTCGCCAAATTTTCTTTAATAAATTCTACTGCTTTACCTACAGTTTTTACTTCAAGTGCTTTTTCTTCATCAATTTCTATGTTAAATTCTTCTTCAAATGCTGCAACAAGTTCCAAACTCTGAACACTTTCTGCCCCAAGGTCTTCTACAAATCTATCTTCAAGCCCTATTTTATCCTTATCAACTCCAAGAACTTCTGAAATTACCTTCTTTACTTTTTCAATTATTTCATTCTCATTCATTCTTACCTCCTATTTTAAAATTTTTCTACTTTTTTCAATATATGTTTTTCTCTCTGATTCTGTCATTTCATAAACTTTTCTTATTGCATATTCTTCGGAAGGTAAAAGATTTCTATTTCTTCTTTCCATTGCAATTTTTGCTGTTTTTATAGAATAATCAACTCCATATCCTTTCATAAATTTTCCATTCACAAACCATACAAATGAAGGAAAATATTTTGGTAAAATATTATCTGCTGTTATGTTACACATTATTCCTGCAATTGTTCCTGTATTAAAAAATGTTCCTATACTTGTTTTAGTGTGGTCTCCAATAAAAGAACCTACTTTTAATTCTCCTGTATCTACTGGTTTACCATTTAAATAAACACTTACATTTGAATAATCATTTTTTAAATCACTATTTGTTGTTAAAGCACCGAGATTTACAAATTCTCCTATATAACTGTGTCCAATAAAACCATCATGATATTTATTGGAATAAGAATGGAAAATACTCTCCTCAACTTCTCCACCAATCCTGCAAATAGGACCAAAACTATTTCCTTCCCTTATTTTTGCTCCCGGCATAATTTGAGTTTTTTCTCCTATATATGAAGGACCTATTATTACAGAAAAAGGAAATACTTTTACTCCTTTATCTATATAAACAGGACCTTCACTTGTATCTATCACTACAAAAGGATAAATTTCTGCCTCTGGAGCAATAAAAATATCTTCTTCAGAACCATAAATAGATGCCCTATCAGAAAACTTTCCAAAAATTCCCCTTTTATTTCTTTTTTTAAATTCAAATTTTATCAATTCAGAATTATAATGCACAAGATCCCAGGGAAATTTAATAAGGGTAAAATCAGTTTCTTCTTTTTTTAAATTATTTTTCAAAATTTCTAAAAACTCATCTATATTTCCATTCCAACATTTATTCACACTTTCTTTTTTAAGTAAACCATAAATAATTTCTCCATTATTTGTAAACAATTTTTCTTCGTCCAGATTAAATTTAAATTCTTTATTAATTAACCATCTTCCATTTATGATTAAAACGTCATCTTTTAAAAAGTCATCTTCATTTACCTTATAATTAAATTTTTCCTTGCACATATCTTTCAAATAATCCCTGACCCATATAATAACATCTCCTTCTGGTAAAACAGGCATAATCTTTTCCAGAATAGAGGTAAATCCACATCTTAATTCAAATACTGGTTTTAAATATGAAATTGGAGTAAGACTTATCCATTTATTATCTTCATAAATCAATATTTTCATTGTATCTCCTTTTTAACTCATTAAACAGGTAATAACAGTCGTAATAATAATATCTTTTACTTTAGCACCCCTTGACAGGTCACTAACTGGCTTTGAAAAACCCTGTAAAATAGGTCCATATGCTTCTGCGTTTCCAAGATATTGTGTTATTTTATAAGCAATATTACCTGAATTTAAATCAGGAAAAATCAAAACATTTGCTTTACCAGCAACAGGTGAAAAATCCTTCACTTTTCTTTTAGCAACTTCTTCATTTATTGCTGAATCAACCTGTAATTCTCCATCAATATCAAATTCTATATTTTTTTCCCTTGCAATTTTTACTGCTTTTTGAATTTTTTCCACTAATGGATGTGAAGCTGAACCCTTTGTTGAAAAAGAAAGAAACGCTATTTTGGGTTTTTCCCCCATCAATTTTTTATAGTTCACTCCAGTCGTTATTCCTATTTCTGCAAGTTGATTTTCGTCAGGACATATATTTACCGCACAATCTGCAAAGAAATAAATTTTTTTATTTGGCAAAACCATTATAAAAAAACTTGAAGCAGTTTTTATACCGTCTAAATACCCAATAGTCAATGCTGCTGACTGTATTACATTTGCTGTAGTATTGGAAGCACCGGCAATCATAGTATCGCATATTCCTGAATCAACAAGTAAACCACCAAAAACAAGAGGTCTTTTAACTATTTTTTCTGCTACATTTTTATTAATATTTTTTCTTTTCTGACAATATTTATCAATAAGAATACCAAATAAATTTGAATTTTCTGGTTCAATTATTTCTATTTCTAACAGATTTGTGATCCCAAGATTTTTGCCTGTATTATAAATTTTCTCTTTTTTTCCAAGAAGTACAGGGATTGCTATTTTCTCCTTTTTTATTTCAGATGCAGATAACAAAATCCTCTCATCTTCTCCTTCTGGAAAAACAACTTTTTTATTCAATACTTTTGCTCTTTCAATAAATTCCTGTATCTTATCCATTTTTTAAAACAATCTTAATCCTACTTTTTCTTCTGCATCATAAACAAATTTATAATACTCTTTTCTTTTCAATTTACTTGCTGCTGCCTCATCTAAAATAACAGTTACTCTTGGATGCAACTGTAAAGCAGAAGCAGTAATCTGTGATGTTATTGGACCCTCAATTGCTTTTGCAACAACTTCTGCTTTTTTCTCACCACTGGCCAAAAATATAATTTCTTTTGCTTCAAGTATTGTTCCAACTCCCATTGTAAGAGCAAATCTTGGAACATCTTCTATTTTTTCAAAAAAACGGGAATTATCTTTTATTGTTTGTTCATCAAGAGCAACCAGTCTTGTGCGCGAAAAGATTGGTGAACCCGGTTCATTAAATCCAATATGTCCATCCCCTCCAATTCCAAGAACCTGTAAATCAATACCACCTGCTTTCTTTATCATTTCTTCATAATTTTTACAATATTCTTCAATTTTCTCAACAGGAACTTTCCCATTAGGTACATGAGTATTTTCTTTTTTTATATTTATACCATTGAATAAATTTACATCCATAAAATATCTATAACTCTGAGGATGGTCAGGAGAAAGACCATAGTACTCATCAAGATTGAAAGTTACGACTTTTGAAAAATCAAGACCTTCTTCCTTATGCATTCTGACAAGTTCTTTATATAATCCAACAGGAGTACTTCCAGTTGCAAGTCCTAAAACACACTTAGGTTTTTTCCTTATCAGGTCTACTACTATTTTTGCTGCCTCTTTACTCATTTCATCATAATTCTTCGTTATTATCACTCTCATCCTTCCTCCTTTTTTTATCTTTAAAATTTTCTCCAAGTTGTTTCATACCAAGAGAAATTTTTTTGTTTTCAGGGTCTATTTCAAGAATCATAACTTCAATTTTCTGGCCCTTTCTTAAAACTTCTGAAGGATGCTTAATAGGAGTGTTTGAAATGTTTGAAATATGTAAAAGCCCATCAATCCCCTTTTCTATCTCGACAAATGCACCAAAATCTGTTATATGATAAACTTTGCCTGTCACCACAGTTCCTGCAGGATACTTCTTTTCAATTTCGGGCCATGGATTTGGTTCAAGTTGTCTCAAACTGAAGGATATTTTCTGTTCATCTTTTTTAATATCTATAACTTTAACTTTCAATGTATCTCCAGTTGCAATAATTTCTGATGGATGCTTAATTTTCCCTGTCCATGACAATTCTGAAATATGAAGTAGTCCTTCAACTCCTTCTTCAAGTTTAATAAATACACCATAATCAGTAATATTAACAACTTTTCCTTCTACAACAGAACCAACTGGATATTTCTCTTCAACCTTTTCCCATGGATTTTGGGTTTTCTGTTTCAATCCAAAAGAAACAACCTGCTTTTCAAAATTTATATCAAGGATAACAACCTCTATTTTTTCTCCAACACTTAAAAGTTGAGAAGGATGGCTTATTCTCCCCCAACTCATATCATTTATGTGAAGAAGTCCCACAACTCCATGGTCTATTTCAATAAAAGCACCATAATCAACAATATTTTTTACAACTCCTTTAACAAGTTGATTTTTATTTAAACTTTTCAGATACTCAATTTTTTGTCTTTCTTTTTCCTCTTCAAGATACTGTTTTCTTGATACCACAATATTTTTCCTCAAAGTATCAAGTTTTAATATCTTAAAAAATGTTTTCATCCCAACATACTCATTTGGATTTTTAATCGGTACTATATCTGTCTGTGAAGATGGTAAAAATGCAGTAACTCCAATATCTACTCTATATCCTCCTTTAACTCTTTTAAATATAACACCTTCAACAGGAAGATTATTCTTGAATTTTTCCTCAAGTTGTTCCCAGTTTAACATAATATCTGCTTTTTCTTTGGATAATGGTATAAGCCCATTTGAATCCGGGTCAAGCGATTCAATTATAACATAAACTTCTTCTCCTTTTTTTATTTCATTCCCCCTTGATTTAAACTCATCTTTTAAAGTAACACCTTCTGATTTAAAACCAATATCAATAATAACTTCTTCGTTTACAACATCTACAACCCTCCCTTTAACCAACGACCCAGGTTTATAACTTGCTATCTTTTCCTCCAAAACTTTATTTACATTTTCTTTAATCATTTATGACACCTCCTTATATCCTATTTTTTTTAAATATTCAATCACCTCTTTAATAAAAAAATCAGGTGTTGAAGTCCCTGAAATAATTCCTAAATTATTAAAATTAGTTAGTTTTATTTTACATAAATCTGAAATTTTTTCAACAAAAAAGGTATTTTTGCATTCCTTCTTGCATATTTTAAAAAGTTTTTTAGTATTTGAACTTTCTCTTCCTCCTAAAACAAAAATTGCATCAACAAATTTTGCTATTTCAGTACTTTCCTTTTCTCTTTCTTCTGTAATTTTACAGATGGTATTTAAAACAAGAATTTCTTTTGCTTCAATCATATTTATTATATTTTTCACAACATCAAAATAATAATTAAAATTTAAAGTTGTTTGACTAACAATAGCAATTTTACTTTTTTCATAATATCTATATTTTGAAACATCCAGTTTATTCTCTATTACACTGATATTCTTTCCATAACCTTTTATTCCCAAAACTTCTGGATGTTTTTTATCTCCTACAATTAAAATATTATAGCCATTATTGCTTAAACTTTCAACTAAATAATGAATTTTCTTTACAAATGGACAGGTCATATCATAAATTTCAAGATTTGCTTTTTTCAATTTCTCAATCTCTTTTTTAGCAAGCCCATGTGATCTTATCAAAAAATATTTCCCTTTAACTTCACTTATTGAATTATACACTTTAAGCCCTTTAAATTTAAGATTTTCCATTACAAGAGGATTATGAACAATGTCTCCAACTGTAGATAAGGATTTCAGTTTTTCAAGTAATTTTTCAGCCATTTCAACAGCCCTTTTCACTCCAAAACAAAATCCTATATTTTTTGCAACAATTAATCTTTTCATTTTAGTTCTTTAATTGCTTCTATTACTCTTTTTGCAATTTCTTCATAACTTTCTTCTTTAAAATAAAGAGGTTTTCCAACTATTACTTTTATTTTTTTTAATCTTATGAATTTACTATTAATAGGTAATGCCTTATCTGTTCCTATCAATCTTAGAGGGATAACAGGAACTTTGCTCTTAATAGCAAGAAAACCAACTCCTGGCTTTCCATCTTTAATTAATCCATCTTTACTTCTTGTTCCCTCAGGAAAAATAACCAGACCCTCTCCTCTCCTTAAAATATCTACTGCTCTTTTTAAAACTATAGGCATTGGATCTTCTCTATCAATAGGAATTGCACCCAAACTTCTGACAAGAAAAGAAAGAATTTTTATTTCAAAAAGAGAACTTTTAGCAAAATAATAAAGTTTTCTCGGACATACAAACCCTATAGTTGGAGGGTCAAGATAACTTAAATGATTTGAAGCGACAATAAATCCACCTTTTTCAGGGAAATTTTCTCTTCCTTTAACTTCAATTAAAAAAAATACATTATAAACAAAAAAACCTATAAATTTTGCCAGAAGATATAAAAAACTTCTCATTTAATTAATTTTTTAATATTTTTAAACTTTTTGCTATTTCTTAAAAAATCAAGATCCTTATCTTTTTCTATATAATTTTTTTTATTAAATCCAAGAGAAATAGCAATTTTTAAGTTTCTTTCTGCTTTCTTTAAATTTCCAAGTAATGAATAATCACATGCTAAATTATAATAAGAAATCGGGTCTAAATTTAATAATTCCGCAATTTTTTTATCAATTTTTAAAACTTTTCTATAATTTTTCAGCGAAATATAGATATGAGATAATTGAAAAAGAACTTCTACAAAATTAGGATTTATTTTTATTAATTTTTCATAAAAATCCTTCTTTTCAGAAAATTTTTCTTTTATTTTTTTCATTTTATCAATATGTAATAAACACATGTAAATACAAAAAGAACAAAAAACATGAAAAATTTCATCTTATACTTTTTCCCGATAGGCATTTTTTTTGTAAACATATAACCAACAAATGAATAAACTGAAAGTCCAAGAAAAAATCCTAAAAGAATTCCAAATAATTTTATCATTTTTCAATTATATCTTTAAGTAATGAAATTCCTACTACCTTTGATTTTAAAATTTTAACATTTTTTCTATTAGGAACAACACCATCTTTTTTTACCATCATTAAATATTCCTGTTTACTCAATGAGGTCTCTGAAATATCAAAGGCATCAACTTCTTCTAAATAAAAGTAATCATTATCCTCATCTATTAATGTGCCAATATATATCCATGAAGTTGAAGTATCTATTACTACTTTTTTATTTTTGTAATCTTTCATTTTTCCAGAATTATAGTACAGGGTCCATCATTATGTATTTCAACAGTCATTTTTTTCCCGAATTCTCCTTCAACAATTTTTAAATTTGTATTCCTTATTTTCTCAATGAATTTATTATAAAATTCTTCAGCAATTTTCCCTTTTTCTGCCATAGTAAAATCGGGTCTATTCCCTCCTGAGCAGTTTCCATATAAAGTAAACTGTGAAACAATCATTAAATCACCTCCAGTATCAATTATAGAATAATTCATCTTTCCATTCTCATCTTCAAAAATTCTCAAAGACAAAATTTTCTTAATGATATAATCAATCTTATCTTCAGTATCTCCCTTACCTATACCCACTAAAACAACCAAACCCTTACCAATTTCTCCTTTTTCTTTATCTTCCACAAATAACTTTGCTTTTTTAACTCTTTGAATGACCAGTCTCATAGTAATTTTAATAATAAACCAATTTGACAAAATAGACAAATTAAATATAATTTTTTTTATGGAATTTTTAAAAATAGTAGGTTCGGGTAATGATTTTGTAGTAATAGATAACAGGAAAAATTTAATTAAAAACAGGTCTTCTATTGCTAAAAAATTATGTGATAGAAAATTTGGAATTGGCGCAGATGGTTTACTCCTCCTTGAAAATTCAAAAAAAGCAGATTTCAAAATGAGAATTTTTAATCCTGATGGTAGTGAAGCAGAAATGTGTGGAAATGGTTTAAGATGTATTTTAAGATTTATTTCAGAAAATTCAATATCTAAAAAGAAAAATTTACAGATAGAAACAAAAGCAGGAATTCTTGACGGTACAATAAAGGGTAAAGTTGTAAAAGTAAGGATGAATATAATAGGAGAACCAAAATTGAATTTAGAAATACCTGTTGAAAATTCAAAAATAACAGGAAACTATATAAATACTGGTGTTCCTCATACTGTAATATTTGTTGAAGATGTTGATAGGGTTGATGTTGAAAAGATAGGACCTTCCATAAGATACAATAAAATTTTTGGGAAAAGTGGAACAAATGTTGATTGGGTAGAAATCTTAAAGGAAGGAACAATTAAAATAAGAACATATGAAAGAGGAGTTGAAGGAGAAACTCTTTCATGCGGAACAGGAACCGTTGCTTCTGCAGTTATTACTTCTATTTTAAAGAAATTTAAATCACCTATAACTGTTATTCCAAAAAGTAAAGAAGTTCTGAGAGTTTATTTTGATAAAGATTTCAAAAAAATTTATCTTGAAGGAAAAACTCTTTATACATTCAAAGGAATTTGGATTGAAAGTTGAAAATTGAATTTTTGACAATTTTTTCATTTATTTTGGGAATTATTTCAAGTGATAACATTCCATTTTACTATATTTTACCTGCTCTCCCTCTATTTTTCCTTCATAGAATTAACAAAAAATTTCTTTTTATATTTCTATTGTTTTTTACTTCAGGATATTACTTGACAGAAAATTATAAAAAAAATCAAATTTCAGAAAAATTAGAATTTTCAAAAATTCACTTACTTGAGGGAGATATACTCACCATTAAAGAAAAAAAATTTGAAAGAGAAATAACATTAAATATAAAAAAAATTTATACAGATAATGGATATAAAAAATGGAAAGGGAAAATTCTCCTCGTAACAAAAAATAATGAAAAACTTATTCCCGGGGAAAAATTAAGAATTAAAAATTTTTATGTTATTGAAATTCATTCTTCCAAAAATCCTTCAGAGTTTAATTATAGAAAATTCATGGAAAGAAAGGGAATTTTTTATATGATAAAAAGTGATAATATTGAAAAAATTGATTCTGAAAAAAATCTGAAATTATTATGTTCTATTATAAGAGAAAAAATTGAAAGAAGAATTGAAAATCATATGAAATTTAATCCGGATGGATGTGAACTTGTAAAACTTATTACAATAGGAAGTGATGACCCTCCTGATTTTTTAAAAGAAATAGGAATAAAAAGCGGGATATATCATCTCTTTGTAATCTCTGGAATTCACATTGTTTTTTTAATTTTATTTTTAAAAATTCTTTTTATACCTTTCCAAAAAATAAATAATACCCATCCAAAAATTTTCCCTATATTACTTCTTTCTACCTTATGGTTTTATGATTTTCTATGTGGTTTCAAAATTCCTGTTACAAGAGCAGTTACAATGACATCCTTCTATTTTATATTTGAAATTATTGGCAGAAAAATAAAACCTATAAAATCTATTATTCTTGCATGTTTTTTGTTTCTCTTTATAAATCCTTATAATATATACTCGGTCTCCTTTTTACTATCTTTTTTATCAACCGCCGGGATCCTTATAATCCCGAAAAAAATAAAATTAAGAAAAAATTTCATAACAAATCCTTTAATTGCAACAATCTCAGCGCAATTATTTATTCTTCCCATTCTTTTTTATAATTTTGGTAATTTTTTCCCGGTAGGAATAATAAATAATTTAATATTTACACCTTTTATTGGATTTCTTACAATAAATTCTTTCATTTCAATTTTTTTCCCATTTTTCTTTTTTATTTTAAATTTTGCAACAGATATTTTTTTAAAACTCCTCATTTTTATTTCTCATATTTCAATAAAAGTTAATCTCTATTTTCCTGTCTTATTCGTATTTATTTATTATTTTTCTCTTTTTATGATTTTTACACAAATGAAAAAAAGTTTAAAATTTACTCTATTACTCTCAACAATTCTTTTTTTAATTTTTTATAACAATTTTAACAGGCAGAGAAAAGAAGAAATAATTTTTTTCTCTCTAAGAAAACCTTTTATTTTAATTTATAAGGAAAAAAAAGGAACTGTGATAACCTCAAGTATAATTGAAAATCCTTCTTTTTATAAAAGTACTTTTTACAAATTTTTAAAGGAAAGGAAAATTAAAATTGAAAATGTTATTTTGTTTGGAAATAAATTTTCAGAAAATCTTGTTTTTATTTTAAAATACTGTAAAAACATATATATTCCTGAAACAATCTTGAAACCTCCCCATTTCACTGATAAAATTGTAAAAACATATTCTATGAACGATAAAATTATTTTGAATGACTTTATTTTTTCGTTTGAAAAAAATAGTTTGTTAATAAAATATAACCACTTTAAATTTCTTATAATTCTTGATGAAAATTTTGAAAAATCAATGGTAGAAGATAGGTATTTTCTAATTTATCCTGCAGAATTTAAAAAAAATGAGGAAATAATTAACAATCTTAAACCACTTTTTCTAATTTTACAAAAAGAAGTAAAAAAATTTGAAAATTTAAAAAGTTTATGTCAAAATTATTACTTAAATAAATCATCTGTTATTTTAGATTTAAAAACCGGGATAATTGAATACTGGAGAAAAAATGATAAAAGAAAATATTGAAAAAATAAAAAAAGGCGAAGAAGAAAGTGAAAAAATTATAAAAGAGGCAGAAAATAAAGTAAAACAACTCCTTGATACAATAGAATCTGAAATTGAAAAGGTGCGAAAGAGCAATGAAAAAAAGTTTGAAGAAGAAATTAAAAAATATAGACAGAAAAAAGAACTTGAAAAAAAAGAAAAAATTGAAATTCTTGAAAATCAAAAAGAAAAAATTAAGGAAAAGTTAAATCAGAAAAAAAATAAAATAGATGAAGTAGCAAATATAATTTGGGAAAAAATAAAAAAAGAAATTATGCAGTAACAACTCTATCTCTTCCTAATTCTTTTGCTTTATATAATGCCATGTCTGCTTTTTTAATCAACTCTTCATAAGTTATTCCATCTTCAGGAAAAGAAGCAACTCCAAAACTTATGGTTAAATCCTTATTTGGTTGAGATTCTTCATTAAAAAATTTGAATTCTTTCACTGTTTTTCTTAGTTTTTCACATATTTTAACAGCATTTTCTTTTGTTGTATCCGGAAAAACAATAATGAACTCTTCACCTCCATATCTTCCAATAATATCTGAACCCTTAACACCCTTTTTTAATATATCCGCTATTGTTTTTAAAACATAATCACCTGCAGGATGTCCATTTGTATCGTTATAATGTTTAAAATAATCCACATCACACATCGCCACAGAGATTGGTTTATAATTTGCATGACTTTTAGTTAAAATTTCTGAAAAAACTTTTTCAAAATGTCTTCTATTATATAATTGAGTCAAACTATCTGTAATTGATAAAATTTTTGTTTTGTTAAAAAGTTCTGTATTTTCAATCATTAAAGAAATAGGGACCGATATCATCCTCAAAAGATTTAAATCTTTTAAAGTAAATTTTTTCCCTTTTTTTGAAAATATACCGAGTATCCCTATTACATTTTTTTTCTGATATAAACTGCATGCTATAAATGATGTAATTCCATTTTCAACAAGTTCTTTATATTGTGGAAAAGTAGATATATTATTAACAAGAATTGGTCTTCCTTTTATAGTTAATTCTTCTATCAATTCAAAAGATACTTTTAAACTGTCTCCTTTCATACGCATTTTATATCTATCACCAAAAAGAGTAATAAAAACAATTTCTTCTTTAAAAATGTTTTTAATGGTGTCAAGAATTTTTTCTATAACATCATCAATAGTTACATCCTCTCCAAAAGTTTCAATAATTTCACTAATGGTTGCTAGAAAAGTAGATTCCATTTTATAATCATTAATTATTAAATCTTTTCTCGCATTTTCTCTTTCTAAAAATTCAAGTTTATTTGAAATGGATATTGAATAAATAATATCAAAAACAACCAAAATTGAAAAAATAAGATTGAATGAAATAAGATAAAATTCAAGAATAAATGTTTTATTTCTAAGATATAAAGCATTGATATACAGAAGAAAAAGAACTATAAACAAAAAAATAAAATTTCTTAAAATTCTCATCCAAATTACCCTATTTCCCCTTTACTTGATTAACCAGCGAGGCAAAATTTTCAGGGTGATTAAAAGCAATATCAGAAAGTGTCTTTCTGTTTAGATTTAAACCAAGTCGCTTAATACCTGCCATAAACTTACTGTATGAAATTCCATTTGCCTTACACGCTGCAGAAATTCTTACTATCCATAATCTTCTAAAATCTCTCTTCTTTTTCCTTCTGTGCATAAATGCATAAGTTAAACCCTTTTCTGAAAATTCTTTGGCTCTTTTAAAAAGTTTTGACCTTCCCTGCCTATAACCCTTTGCTCTTTTTAAAACCTTTTTTCTTCTTTCTCTGGAACTCGGTGAATTTTTAGTTCTCGGCATTTTTTCTCCTTTTTAAATTATTTATATGGCAACAGTCTTTTTACCATCCTTATATCACCTTTATTTTTCAAAACCTGAGATTTCTTAATTCTTCTTTTTCTTCTGGAACTTTTCTTAGAAAGTAAATGACTTCCACCTGCTCCATAGTGAATTACTTTACCAGTTTTCGTAATCTTAAATCTTTTTGCCACTGATTTCTTTGTTTTAAGTTTTCCCATTTTTTTCTCCCTTTACATCTATTGGTATAAAAGTAACACTCAATCTTACACCTTCAAGTTTAGGTGCCCGGTCTACTTTTCCATACTGAGAAAGTTCTTTTATTAATCTCTCCAGAAGGGCATAACCTCTTTCTTTGTAAAGTATCTCCCTTCCTTTATAGAAAACACTTACTTTAACTCTATGCCCTTCTTTTAAAAAATTTTCAATATGTTGCTTTTTAAACTTATAATCATGTTCACTTGTTTCAGGTGTAAATCTTATCTCTTTTGTCTGCAATATCTTTTGTTTTTTCTTTATTTCTTTTTCTTTTTTCTTCTGTTCATACAAAAATCTCTTAAAATCCAGAATTCTACAAACCGGCACATCTTTATCAGGTACTATCTCAACTAAATCCAGATTTTTTTCTCTTGCTATATTCAACGCATATTTTATATCAAGAATACCTAACTGATTACCATTTTCATCTATAACTCTTACTTTTGGACTTCTGATTTGATAATTTACTTTGTACCTTCTTTCTCTATCTTCACGCCCGATGATTTCTCCTTTTTATAATTTTTAATTTTAACCCATTTTTTAATTTTTTTCAATTTATTTTTATTTTAATCTTTTTTCAAAAAAATGCAAGTTTGTTTAGTTTATCCTCCATTTATTTTTCATCAAGATAAGAGGAGGGTATAATTAAAAGAGGAGATTTAAATGAAAAATAAAATTTTTTTAATTTTTCTGGTAAAAAGTATTCTCTCTTTTTCGGCATCAAAACAGTTTACAGAAAGAACAGAATTTTTGCTTGATACAATATTTAATATAAAAATTGAAAAAAATGAAAATGCAAACAGTTTACTGGAAAATGCTTTTTCTCTTGTAAAAGAACTTGAAAGTAAGTTAAGTAATTTTAACAAAGAAAGTGAAGTTTCAAAATTAAACAAATATAAAAAATGTAAGGTCTCGCCAGAACTTCTGGAAGTAGTTAAAAAATCATTATATATTTCTAAAATTACAGAAGGTGCATTTGATATTACATGCAAAAAAATAATTGATTTATATAAAGAAAAAAGTAAAGAGAAAACTTTGCCAGAGAAGGAAGAAATAAAAAAAGTCTTAATGGAAACGGGATGGGAAAAAATAAAGATAAGAGAAGGTGAAATTTATTTATCAGGCGGTGTAGAAATAGACCTTGGAGGAATTGCAAAGGGATTTATTGTGGATAAGGTGGCTGAATTTCTTAAATCAAAAGGTGTGAAAAATGGAATTATAAATGCAGGAGGAGATATATATTGCTGGGGAACAAATCAAGAAAATAAAAAGTGGAAAATAGGAATAGAAAATCCGTTTGAAGAGGAAAAAATAATAGGAGTTTTTGAAATTACAGAGAGAGGGATAGCAACAAGTGGAAATTATAAAAGATATATAAAAATAAAAGAAAAAAAAATCGGGCATATTATAAATCCGAAAACAGGATTTCCTGTTGAAAATTCAAATGTAAGCGTAACTGTAATTGCACCTGATTGCACAACTGCTGATGGATTTGCTACTGGAATTTTTGTTCTCGGTATTGATAAAAGCATGAAAATTGCTGAAAAGCAGAAAAATTTAGAATTTTTAATAATTGACATTAACAAAAAAATTTATAAATCTAAAAATTTCCCTTTTGAATTCTGAAAGTATTTTTTATATTACCTTATATTTCTTCAGGCTCAAATAAATAAGAATATGTTTCTCTCTTTCTAATTAACTTTACTTTTTTCTTGTTTACCATAACTTCAGGGATTCTTGTTCTTGTATTATAATTTGAAGACATTGAAAAACCATAAGCACCTGCATTCATAACAACTAAATAATCACCTCTTTTAATATTTACTGAAAATTCCCTGTCTTTACCCAGATAATCTCCAGTTTCACAGATAGGACCCACTACATCATAATTAATTTTTTCACCACTTTTTAATTTCAAAGGATAGATAATATGGTAACTTCCGTAAAGAGATGGTCTTATAAGGTCATTCATTCCAGCATCTACAATAATAAAATTTTTTGTGTGTTTTTGTTTAATATAAAGAATTTTTGTAATAAGAACCCCTGCATTTCCGATAATAAATCTTCCTGGTTCAATTATTAAGGTTTTAAAACTAAAATCTTTTAATGCTTCACAAATCTTTTCTCCAAATTCTTCAATGGGCTGAACTTTATCATCTTCTTTATAAGGAATTCCAAAACCACCTCCAATATCAAGAATTTCTATTTGAAATTTATTTTTTTTACAAAAATCTTTAACTTTTTCAATTGCCTTTAAATAAGGATTGACCTCTTTTATTTGAGAACCAAGGTGAAAATGTATTCCCTTAATATTAACATAACTAAACTTTTTCTTTAAAATCTTTTCAGAAACATCAAGGTCAATTCCAAATTTATTTTCACTTTTTGAAGTTTTTATATAATGATGTGTATCAACATCAATATCAAGATTTAAACGTATATTAATATTAACTTTTCTATTAAATTTTTCCCCAATCCTTTCAATTATCTCAATTTCTTCTTCATTCTCAACATTAAAACAAAATATATTCTTTTTAACAGCAAATTCAATTTCTTCATCTTTTTTCCCTACTCCTGCAAAAACAATATCTGATGGAGAAAAACCAGCAATTAGTGCTTTTCTTATTTCTCCTTCTGAAACAACATCTGCTCCAAGACCGTTTAATTTCATAATTTTTAATATAGAAAGATTTGAATTTGATTTCATTGAAAAACATATTTTAACAGGAAGTTTTGAAAAAGCATTTTTTAATTTATTTATCTGATTTTCTATAAAGGACTGGCTGTATACATAAACAGGGGTTCCAAACCTTTCAGCAATTTTTTTACCTTCTATTTCTTCAATATAGAAACTTCCTTTTCTAAATTTGAAATAAGGTTCAAAGATTCCTTTAATTTTCTCTTCCATCTTTCAATCTCCTTTTTAACATTTATTGAAGATGTCCCTCCTTCCGATATTTTTGAATTTACAGATTTTTCAAAATCCAGAATCTGTAAAATATCCTTTTCAAAAATCTGATTAAAATTTTTAAATTCATCCAGGGTTAAATTAAAAAAAGTTTTATTCTTTTCTATACAATAATTTACAATATTTCCCACTATCCTGTGTGCTTCTCTGAAAGGAATCCCCTTTTTTACAAGATATTCAGCAATATCTGCTGATAATGTAAAGGATAAAATTTTATCTTTAATTATTTCCTTATTAAATTCAATCTCAGATAAAATTTTTGTTAGAATCTTTAAAACTTTTTCAACAGTTTCAATTATTTCAAATAATGATTTTTTATCTTCCTGAATATCTCTATTGTAAGAAAGGGGTAAATCTTTAAAAAGTGTTAAAAGAGAAGTAAGTAAACCAATACAGATGGAAGTTTTACCTCTTATTAATTCTAATATATCAGGATTTTTTTTATGTGGCATTAAACTTGAACCTGTGCAGTATTTATCGGGTAATTTAACATAATTAATTTCATCCATATTCCAGATTATTATATCCTCACAGAAAGAAGAAAGATGAATTAATGTAAGAACACAGCAAAATGCTACTTCCAGCAAAAAATCCCTGTCAGAAACTGTATCTAAACTATTTCTTGAAATTTCAGAGAAATTCAATAGTTTAGCAGTATATTCTCTATCTATGGGTAAAGATGTCCCTGCACAAGCAACTGCTCCAAGAGGGAAAACATTAACTCTTTTATAAACTTCTAAAAATCTTTCTCTATCCCTGTCTAATTTTTCAATATAACTAAGAAAATAGTGTGAAAGTAACACCGGCTGGCTCTGTTTTAAATGAGTATATGCTGAAATTATTACATTAAAATATTCTTCACTTTTTTTTACAAATTCATTCTGCAAATTTATTATCAGTTTTGTTAAATAAATAATTTCATCTCTTAAAAAAAGTTTTTCGTCAAGAACTATCTGGTCATTTCTTGACCTTGCTGTATGCAGTTTTTCACCTGCTTTCCCTGTAATTTCAATTAATCTTCTTTCTACTGCTGTATGAATATCTTCATCTGTGGGCTGAAATTTAAATTTATTTTCTTTTATTTCCTTTTTTATCTTCTGAAGACCTCTTAATATCTTTTCTTTTTCTTCCTTTTTTATCAGTCCCACTTTAAAAAGCATTTTTACATGAGCAATACTACCTTCAATATCATAAATTGCAAGTTTTTTATCTACATCAATTGATTTTGTGAATTCAATTGTATCAATATCTATTTTTTCTTTAAACCTTCCTTCCCACATATATTTCATTTTTCACCTCTTGTTTTTTTATTTTATCAGAAGTATTATAATAAATCAAAGGATTAAAAGGAAGAAAATTTATGGAAAAAGGACTTATTATTGTAGAATCACCAACAAAGGCAAAAACTATAAGTGGCATATTAGGAAATGATTATATTGTATTTGCCACAATGGGACATATAAGAGACCTTCCAGAAGATGAATTTGGTGTGGATATAGAGAATAATTTTTCTCCAAAATATATAATCATACCAGGGAAAAAGAGAATTGTAGAAAAATTAGAAAAACTTGCTAAAAATTCCTCAGATATATATCTTGCAACTGATGAAGATAGAGAGGGTGAAGCAATTGCATGGCATACAGTTTGTTTAATTAATAAAAAAATTTCAGATGTAAAAAGAGTGGCATTCCACGAAATTGTCCCTGATGCAGTAAAAGAGGCGTTTTCAAACCCAAGACAGATTTCCATTGAACTTGTTAATGCTCAACAGGCAAGAAGAATTCTTGATAGAATAGTTGGTTATAAAATAAGCCCCATACTTGGAAAACATCTTGAAATGGGATTATCTGCAGGAAGAGTCCAATCGGTTGCTTTAAAACTTATAGTAGAGAGAGAAAAAGAAATTGAAAACTTTATCCCTGAAATCTATTTTATTATAAAATGTGAGTTTTTTAAAAATGGTGAAAAAATAATTTTTAATCTCATTAAAATTGGGGAAAAATCAATTGAAAAAGAATACTTAAAAGATGAAAAACTTGTAGATGAGATTTTAGAAAAATTAAAAGATGGAACTCTTATTGTAAATGAAAAAGAAGAAAAAATTAAAAAATTAAATCCCCTTCCACCTTTCATCACAAGTACTTTACAGCAGGAAGCAATAAATATTTTAAATTTTTCATCTACAAAAACAATGTATATTGCTCAACAACTTTATGAAGGAATTGAAATTGAGGGAAAAAGCATAGGATTAATAACATATATGCGAACAGATTCTCCTTCTGTTGCAAAACAGGCACAAGACCAGGCATTAAAGTTTATAAGTGAAACATACGGAAAAAATTATTTACCTGAAAAACCAAATATTTATCTTTCAAAATCAAAAGTTTCCCAGGAAGCACATGAAGCAATAAGACCAACTTCTGTCTTCAGAACACCAGATAAAATAAAAAAATATTTAAATAATGAGCAATTTAAACTTTATGAATTAATATGGAAAAGATTTATTGCCAGTCAGATGTCTCCGGCAATTGTAAAAAATATTAAAGTTAAAGCATTGAATGATATTTATCTTTTTGAAACAGAAAGTAATTTTATAGTTTTTGATGGATTTTTGAAACTATGGCCATTTTTGAAAATTGAAAGAGGGAATAAAATAATTGAAGAATTAAAAAAAGAGGAATTACTGGAAAATGTAAAATATATAAAAGAAAAAAAACAAACTCAACCACCTTCAAGGTATACTGAAAGTTCTCTCATTAAAACTCTTGAGAAATATGGTATAGGAAGGCCCTCTACATATGCACCTATTATTTCTACTTTATATACGAGAAAATATGTAAAGAAAGAGAAAAAATTTCTTGTTCCTTTAAAAATGGGAAGAATTGTTTATGAAATATTAAATAAATTTTTTCCTGAAATAATAGAAATTAACTTTACAGCAAAAATGGAAGAGGACCTTGATAAAATAGCAAATGGAGAAAAAAACTGGATAGATGTGCTAAAAGAATTTTATAATAACTTTAAATTGTCTCTTGAAAAGGCAGAAAAAATAATAAATACAGATATTCTGAATGAAATTATAATAGAGGATAAAAAATGTCCAAAATGTGGTGGAAAATTAACTATTAGAAAAGGTAGGTATGGTGTTTTTATAGGTTGTGCTAATTATCCTAATTGTAATTATATAGAAAGGATAAAAGAAAATGTTAATAATTCCAGCAATAGATTTAAAAAAAGGTGAAATCGTCCGTTTATATAAAGGGAGATTTGATAAAATTTCTTATTATGACGTTGAAATTGAAAATATAGTAAAAGAGTATTTAAAAGCAGGTTCTAAAAGAATTCATGTTGTTCTTTTATATGGAGCAAAGACAGGTGAAATTGAAAACAAAGAAATAGAAAAAATTAAAAGAATAATTGAAATTAAAAAATTAAATAACAGAGATGATTGTGAAATTCAGGTGGGAGGGGGAATTAGAAGAAAAAAACAAATAGAAAATTTTTTAAATTTAGGCATAAATTATATAATTATAGGAACTGCATTTTTAATTCCACTCACTTTAAGTGAGGGCTACAGTATTCAGGATATTAAATTTTTTTATCAAAAAAGTGGAAAAAATCTTAATATTGAAAAGGAAATTCCTGAATTTGAATTAATTGACTGGATTGAACCGGAAATTAAGGAAAAAATTATTATTTCGGTTGATTACTTTGGAGATGAAACTGCTTTAAGTGGATGGGAAGTAACTATACCATTAAAACCTTCTTATGTAATAAAAAAATTTATTGAAAAGGGATTTAAAAGATTTCTCATAACAAGTATTGAAAGTGATGGAACCCTTGAAGGAATAGATTTCAAAAACATTAGCAGAATAATGAAAGAAATTTCTATCTATAAGGAAAACATAAAAGAAATAATAATTGCTGGTGGAATTTCAAAGGAAGAAGATTTAATTATGTTGAACTCTTTACAATATCCACCAACAGGAATTATAATAGGAAAAGCACTGTATCAAAAAAGGATAAATTTAAAAGATGTTATTGAAAAATATCAAAAAGTTTAGTTTGTTATTAATTCTGTTTTTAAATTTAACTTTTGCCCAGATTAAGGCAACAGTTACACCGCTATTTAATGAAAAATATTCAAAAGAAGTTTTAAATTATATTAAGAAAGCAGAAAAATCTATCCATTTAATTATGTTTCAAACAGGATACTATCCTGAACATGGAGAATCTATATCAAATCAGATTTTGAGAGAAATAATTAATGCTTATAAAAAAGGTGTTAAAGTTGAAGTAATACTTGATGCATCAAAACATTATGAGGATGTTGAGAAGAAAAATTTTGAAACTGCTAAATTTCTTGCCAAAAATGGAATTAAAGTTTATTTTGACAGAGAAGATAAAACTACCCATTCAAAACTTTTAATAATTGATGGGAAATATGTTTTTATTGGAAGTCATAACTGGAATTATTATGCACTTGAAAAAAACAACGAAACAAGTATTTTAATTGAATCGGAAGAAGTTGCAAAAGAATTTATTGATTATTTTAATGAAGTCAAAAAAGAATGCAAAATATTTATTGCACCACTAAATTAACCTTTTTCTATTGTCTGATCTCTTGAAGAACCAACAGAAATTTTAGTTATTTTTGTTCCTATTTTCTCTTCAATTTTTTCTATATATTTTTTTGCTTTTTCTGGTAATTCTTTATATCTCTTTACATTACTTATGTCTTCCTTCCATCCATCCATTTCATCATATATCACTTCACAATTAGAAAAAATTTTTGAATTTAAAGGATAGTCATTTATTATTTTTCCATTATATTTATATCCAACACCAATTTTAATTTTATCCAGACCTGTCAAAACATCAAGTTTCGTAAGAAAAATTTCATCTATTCCATTAACCATACAGGAAAATTTAACAAGAACTGAATCAAACCAGCCACATCTTCTCGGTCTGCCAGTTGTTGCACCAAATTCATTACCTAACTTCCTTAAATTTTCTCCTATACTATCTTTTATCTCTGTTGGAAATGGACCCATTCCTACTCTTGTTGTATATGCTTTAGCAACTCCAATAATTCTTTCTATTTTTTTTGGAGATATTCCTAAACCAGTACAGGCACCACCTGCAATTGGATTTGAAGCAGTTACATATGGATAAGTTCCAAAATCAATGTCAAGAAAAGTTCCCTGAGCCCCTTCTGCAAGTATTTTTCCCCCTTTTTCAATTATTTCATTTAGGTAAATGGCAGTATTTATAACAAATTTTTTAATCTTTTTTCTATAAGGTTCATAATCTTTATAAATTTTTTCTACTCTTAGTATTTCTTCCTTGTAGTATTCCTTAAATAAGTAATTCTTCAACTCAAGGGCAATTTTTAATTTTTCAGCAAAAACATCATCATCTATAAAATCAACCACCCTTATTCCAATCCTTGCAAATTTATCAGTATAAGTAGTACCAATGCCCCTTCCGGTTGTTCCAAGTTGTCCCTTTCCCCTAAATTTATCTTCAACCTGGTCAAGGATTTTATGATATGGTAAAGTTATATGTGCATTTTCAGCAATAAACAATTTCCCTTCCACTTCTATTCCGTTACTCTTTAAATATTCAATCTCTTCAAATAAAGAAACAGGGTCAATTACAACTCCATTTCCAATAACACAAATTTTTCCAGGATAAAGAATACCCGAAGGAATTAGATGAAATATATATTTTTTATTATTTACAACAACTGTATGACCCGCATTTGCTCCACCCTGATATCTCGCAATTATATCAACACTCCCTGCAAGATAATCAATAACTTTTCCTTTTCCTTCATCTCCCCATTGAGTTCCAACTACGATAGTTACCATTTTCCTCCCATTCTCTCAATAATTGCTTTACCCATCTCAACAGTTCCAACACATTCTTCTCCAGGATTTTTAAAATCATAAGTAACATATTTGCCTTCTTCTATAACTTCTGCTAATGCTTTTTCAATTCTCTCTGCTGATTCTACTTCACCTAAATAATCCAGCATTAAAATCCCCGCAAGTATCATAGCAGATGGATTAACTTTATTCTGACCTTTATATTTAGGTGCTGAGCCATGTGTAGGTTCAAATATTGCAACATCTTCTCCAATATTTGCTCCAGGTGAAAGCCCAAGCCCTCCAATAAGACCTGCACATAAATCAGAAAGTATATCTCCATATAAATTCGGACAGACAAGAACATCATAAATTTCCGGTTTTAGAACGAGTTGCATAGCCATATTATCAACAATTTTGTCTTCATATTCTATTGAAGGATATTCTTTGCTTATTCTATTTGCTACTTCAAGAAAAAGACCATCAGAATATTTCATAATATTTGCTTTATGAACCACAGTAAGTTTTTTTCTTTTATTTTTCATAGCGTATTCAAAACCAAATCTAATAATTCTTTCAGAATTTTCTACAGAAATTGGTTTTATACTTATTCCAGTATTTTTACTCAATTTTATATTCCTTTTTTCTTCAATGAACTTTATTAATTCATAGGTATCTTCTTTTCCCTTTTCAAACTCAATTCCTGCATAAAGATCTTCCATATTTTCTCTTATAAGGACGATATCAACATTATTATATTTTGTTCTTGCACCTTTATAAATCTTAAATGGTCTCAAACATACATATAAATTAAAATACTGCCTTAAAAATACATTTATACTCCTAAATCCAGTCCCTACAGGTGTTGTTATAGGACCCTTTAAGCATATTTTGTTTTCTTCTATTGATTTTATTGTTTCCTCAGGTATTGGGGTACCAAATTTTTCTATACATTCTTCACCAGCCATTTTAACATCCCATTCAATTTTTATACCGGTTGCTTCAATACATCTTATCGCTACTTCTGTTATTTCAGGCCCTATACCATCTCCTGGAATAAGAGTAATTTTATATGGCATATTATTCTCCAATTTTAAACATTTTATATTTCTTTAAATAACTGATCACGCCACCTTCTTTAATAATATCAATTAAAAAATCAGGGATTTCTGTGGTCTTGATTTCTATATTTTTTGTTATGTTTTTTATAATTCCTTCCACCAGATATATTTCTATTTCATCTCCATTATCTATTTTATCTGTATCCGCTTCAATCAAAATCAGTCCATTATTTATTCCATTACGATAAAATATCCTTGCAAAACTTTTAGCAACTACAGCTGGAATCCCTGCATGTTTTATTACAAGTGGTGCTTGCTCTCTACTGCTTCCACATCCAAAATTACTTCCAGCAACAATAAAATCTCCCTTTTTAACTTTTTTGTAAAATTCTGGTTCAATGTCTTCCATCAAATGCGTGGCAAGTTCATCCATGTTGAGTGTTTTAAACTTATATTTCCCTGAAATTATATAATCTGTATTTATGTTATCTCCAAATTTATGACTTTTACCTTTCAAAACCATTTGAACTCCTTTTTAATGTTCAATTATTTTTATCACAAATTTAAAAATAATTCAAATTGAATTTAAATATAAAAAAAGATAAAATTAATTTAAAAAGGAGGGAAAAAATGAACATCCTTGCGATCGGGGCCCATCCTGATGACCTTGAAATTCTCTGTGGAGGGACTCTTGCAAAATATGCAAAAACCGGACATAAAGTTTTTATGGTTCATCTATGCGATGGAAATAAAGGTGGAAAAAATATAACACCTTCCGAACTTGCAAAAATCAGGGCTGAAGAAGCAAAAAAAGCAGCAAGTTTAATAAATGTAGAAGTTTTAAACCCGATTGCTTCTGACCTTGAACTTTACAATACAAAAGAAATGAGAAAAAAAGTGGTTGATATAATCAGATATGCAAAACCCGATATAATCATAACACATTCACCGGAAGATTATATGCCTGACCATATAATTACATCTCAACTTGTCTTTGATTCTGCTTTTACCGCTACTCTCCCAAATTATAAAACTGAATATCCTGCACATCAACTTATTACACCTATTTTTTATATGGATACGCTTGTTGGACTTAAATTTCAACCCACTCATTATGTTGATATAACCGAATTTTTTGGAATAAAAAAAGAGATGCTTTTATGTCATAAAAGTCAGTATAAATGGATAAAAGGACATCATCTTTCAGACCCATTAAATATCATTGAAACAATGTCAAGATTTAGAGGTTTGCAGTGTGGGGTTGCCTATGCGGAGGCATTCAGAATTGAAAATGTATGGGGAAGGATAAAACCTGTTGAACTTATATAAATTTTTTTCCTAAAAATGAAAAAAATTCTTATAACAGGGGGGAATGGACTTGTAGGGAAATATTTAAATTTCTTATTTAATAAAAAAAATTATAACTCTTTTCCTTTTGGTAAACAGGAAATGGATATAACCTCTAAAGAAAAAATTTATAAAGTTTTTAAGGAAATAAAGCCAGATATAGTTATACATCTTGCTGCATTAACAGATGTTGACTTCTGTGAAAAAAATCCAGAAAAAGCATTTAATATAAATGCAGAAGGGACAAAAAATATTGTAGAAATTTCTGAATATTTTAACTCATTTATTGTCTATTTAAGCACTGACTTTATTTTTAATGGTAAAAAAGGTTCTCCATATAATGAAAAGGATATCCCAAATCCAGTAAATATTTACGGAAAAAGTAAATTAAAAGGAGAAGAATTTGTTAAAAATTATAAAAAAAGTTTAATTATAAGGACATCAAGAATTTTTGGTAAAAACGGAAAGAGTTTTGGCTGTAAATTGCCTTATTTTATGAAAGAAAAAAAAGAAATTTTTTTAACAAATGATATCATAAATTCTCCAACTTATGCTTTTGACCTGTCTGAATGTATAATAAAGTTGATTGAAAAAGATTTTTATGGGATAATAAATATTTGTAACGAGGGCTGGTGTTCCTGGTATGATTTTGGACTGAAAATGAAAAAAATTTTAAATTCTGATATTGAAATTAAAGAAATAAGTTTTGATGAATTTTCAAAAATTTTTAATATTCCTGCAAGAAGACCGGAATTTACTCCTCTTTCACTTGAATTACTTTATTCTTTAAATATAAAAATGAGAAACTGGGAAGAAGCACTTATAAGTTTTTTGAAGGAACTTTAAAAGGGATATAAATGAAAAAAGTAAAAATTGGATTTATTGGGTGCGGTGGTTTTGCAAATATGGTTCATTATCCATCATTAAGTGAAATGGAGGATGTGGAATTAATGGGTATATGCGATATTGACAGGGAAAAACTTGAAAAAACATCTCAGAAATATAATATTGAGAAAAAATATATTGATTATAAAAAAATGTTTGATGAACTTGAAATTGATGGTGTTTATATAATAATGCCTCCTTACCATTTATATGACATAGTTATTGAAGCACTCAAAAGGAAATTGAATGTTTTTATTGAAAAGCCGCCAGGAATAACAACATTCCAGACAAAAAATATGGCAATTTTAACAGAAAAAAATGGCTGTAAAACAATGGTTGGTTTTAACAGAAGATTTATACCCTTACTGAGAAAAGTCAGAAAAATTGTAGAAGAAAAAGGTCCACTAATTCAAGTAATTTCTACATTCTATAAAAATATGTATCCTGATTTTCTTTATTATAATGGTGCAATTGATATTTTAACAAGTGATGCAATACATTCTGTTGATGCTTTAAGATGGTTATGTGGTGAGGTTAAGAATGTAAAAAGCATAATAAAATCATATTATTCAGAAATACCGAATGCCTTTAATGCAATAATTGAATTTGAAAATGGTGCAACAGGGATTTTACTTACTAACTGGACAGTAGGTAAAAGAATCCATACTTTTGAACTACATTCTCTTGGAATAAGTGCTTTTGTGGATTGTAATGACAAGGCATTAATATATAAGGATAATAATGAAGAACCAGAAATTTTATATTCTACTGCTGTTGCAGGAAGTGATAAATTACATAGATTTTATGGTTATTACGATGAAAACAGACATTTTATAGAATGTTTGAAAGAAAATAAAGAGCCCGAATGTAATTTTGCGGATGCAGTCAAAACAATGGAACTTATAGATAAAATTTATCAGAATAATATTGTTTTTTAAAATGGAGGTGAAAAATGAAAGAATTTGAAAAAGTTATGGAAGCAGTTAATTATTTAAAAGAAAAGATAGATATAAAACCAGACATAGGAATTATTCTTGGAACTGGTTTAAGTGGTCTTGGAGAAAAAATAGAAAATAAAACTATTATTCCATACAAAGAAATACCATATTTCCCTGTTTCAACAGTTGAATCACATCCTGGAAATTTAGTTTTTGGAAAACTTGGTAATAAAAATGTTGTTGCAATGCAAGGAAGATTTCATCTTTATGAAGGATATACTCCATATCAGGTTATTTTTCCTATAAGAGTTATGAAACTACTTGGAATAGATATTTTAATTGAATCAAATGCTGCTGGAGGTTTAAATCCACTTTTCAATAGAGGTGACCTTGTAATAATAACAGACCATATAAATTTAACTGGTCAAAATCCTCTTGTTGGTGAAAATGACGAAAGATTTGGTCCAAGATTTCCAGATATGAGTTCTCCCTATTCTGCTCAACTAATTGAAATTGCTGAAAAAGTTGGAATAGAAGAAAAAATACCTTTAAAAAAGGGAGTTCTTGTAGGCCTTCTCGGACCAAATTTTGAAACAAAGGCAGAATATAGATTTTTACGACTTATTGGTGCAGATATGGTTTGTATGTCAACTGTCATAGAGGTTATTGCTGCTGTTCATCTTGGTCTTAAAATACTTGGAATATCAGTTATAACTGATATGTGTTTACCAGATGCTTTAAAACCTGTATCATTTGATGAAATAGTAGAGGTTGCAAATTCAGCAGAACCAAAATTGACAAAAATAGTAGAAAAAGTTATAATATATTTATGAAAAAAGGGACAAAAATGAAAACCAAGACACAGACAAAAATAACCGTTAGATGCAGAAAATGTTTTATGGTTGATAGTTATGAAATAGAAGAAGGCAAAGAAATAAAGTGTAAACATTGTGGTGCTAAAATTTATATTATAGACAGTATTTAATCTAAAAAATATTAAAAAGTAAGGAGGTGAATTATATAGTGAATAATACTAATTTTGAAAAAATATTTAAACAATTTAAAAGAGAGGTGGAAAGGGAAGGAATAATAAGAGAAATTAAAGCAAGAGAATTTTACGAAAAACCGAGCGAAATAAGAAAAAGAAAAAAAATGAGAAAATATAGACCTCATAATATAAATTTTACTAAAAACAAATAAAAATGCCTTCCTTAATATATACAATTTCTTTGAATTCAAGTATTGATTATTCTTTTTATCTTAAAGAGATTGTTGATGAAGATGTCAACAGAATTGAAAAAATAAGAATTGATCCTGGTGGAAAAGGAATGAATATCGCCAGAATGTTAAGTAAACTTGGAGAAAAAGCAATTGCAATAACTTTTCTTAGTAAAAAAAATGGTAAATTCTATAAAAATTTGATTGCAAGGGAAAAAATTAAAATTATACCAATTTATATTAATGAAAATCTAAGGAATATCTATAACTTTATATCAGAAAAAAGAATTTTAAGATTCAATGAAAAAGGCCCATTAATTTCAGAAAAGGAAATAAGAAAATTCTGGAATATTTTATCAAGTTTAAAATTTAAAAAAGGAGATTTTATAGTCATGTCAGGCAGTATTCCACCTGGTATAAAAAATAATTTTTATGCAGAAATTATTAAAACTGTAAGAAAATTTGATGTTTTTCCTGTAGTTGATGCTGATGGAAAAGTTCTAAAAGAAAGTATTAAAGAAAAGCCATTTTTAATAAAACCAAATTTAGAGGAACTTGAAAGATGTGTAGAAACAAAAATCAAAAATTTTAGAACTTTAAAAAATATATGTATTTCCTTAATAAATTCCGGTATTTCTATTATAATTGTCACACTTAGTAAAAATGGAGCAATATTATTTACAAAGGATAAATTACTTTATTCAAAACCACCTGAAGTTAATTTCAAAAGCAGTATTGGATGCGGGGATGCTTTTTTATCAGGTTTTTTATATGAATTAAAAAGAGGGAAAAGTTATGAAGAATGTTTGAAATTTGCAGTTGCCTGTGGAACAGGTAAAGTTGAAGAAGAAGGCACAAAAATGCCATCTATTTCCAGAGTAAGAAAAATCCTTAAATATACAATAATTCATAAAAACCCAAATTCAATTTCTCCTTTATTTAAGATATTATAACTAAATTTTTTCCTCTATCAGGCTATTTTTAGTTTCAAAAGTCAAAAAAACAAATCCACCTATTAAACTATTCAAAATAACTGTGGTAAGAACTAAAACAGATAGAGCAGAAGCATTTTGTTTTCCAATAAAATTAGAAAAAAGGAAAATATATGTAAATTCTCTGACGCCAAGCCCTCCGAGCGAAGGAATTAAAGTAGAAGTCCATATTAAAGGAATAAAAATAAAAAAAGGAAGAATATCAAGATTAATTTTAACTATTGAAATCCCTAAAAGATACTGACAAAAAATTGAGAGAATCTGTAAAACAAAACTTATCAAAATTGCCATTATAAAATTTTTGATATTTTCCGTAAAATAAAAATGAATTGAATTATATAGATTTAAAAGTTTATCATTTAAATATGGGGGTATGATTTTTTTAATCGGATTGTAAAAAAACGAAGCCATTTTTCTTTTAGAAAAAAAGAAATAGGAAAAAATTAAAAGAAATAAAAAAAGAAAAATTAAGTAAGAGAATTTCTTTTCAACCCCTCTATAGAGAGATACAGAAACTGCTCCCAATGTCATAACAGATAAGGCGCCTATATATCTATCTATTAAAATTGATATTCCACTTAAAAATTTTTTTTCCTGCCCTTTAACAACATAAAAAATTTTAACTATATCACCTCCTGCTGATGTTGGAAGAAAATTATTAAAAAATAAACCAATCATTGTTAGTTTCCAAACTAAAAAAAAGGAAAGTTTTTCTTTAAAGTAAATTTCAAGTATATATTTAAATCTTAGAGCAAGTAAAAAATTTATTGAAAAAATTAAAATAAAAGTAATTAAAAAAAGAAAAAAATTAACATTTTTTAAAATTTCAAAAACATTTAGAAAATTGATTTGACGAAAAATTAAATAAATGAAAAAAACGCTTATAAATATTCTGACTGTGTTAAAAAGAGTATTTTTATTCACTTTTTTATCAATCTTAAAATTTCCTTACCAAATTCTTCGGCTACTTCCGGTCCATTTCCTGTTACAATATTTCCATCAATTTCTACTGACTTTCCAGTATAAATCGCTCCATTTTTTTTCAGAATATCAGAAGCAGAATAAAAACAGGTTGCCTTTTTTCCATTCAAAATGCCAGCATTGGCTAAAATTCCCGGAGCAAGACATATTGCTCCAATAACCTTTTTGTTTTTATAAAATTCCTGAACAAGTTTTATTGCAGATTTATTAGTAAATAAATTCTGTGAACCAGTTCCTCCTACAAAAATAATTCCATCATAATCATTTTCTTTTATTTCATCAAGAATAATATTAACATTTACTTTTGCTCCAAGCATTCCTTTTGCAATTCCTTTTTTAGTGGATGCAATATCTACAATTATTCCGCTTTTTTCAAGTATTTCTTTTGGGATTTTCAATTCCTCATCTCTGAAATTTTCAAAAGCAATAACCATTAAAATTTTCTTCTCCTTTCCATATATATTTGAAATTAAAAGAAATAAAGAAATAAAAAATAAAAAAATTTTAAACTTCATTTTGCCCTCCTTTTCCCTTTTTCATATTTTCAGTTATCTCTTTTATTTTATGCAAAATCCCATTTATAAATTTTGGAGAATCTTCATCTCCATATTTTTTAGATATTTCAATTGCTTCATTTATACTTACAACCGAAGGTATATCTTCTCTTAACATAATTTCATATGTTGCTATTCTTAAAATATTCCTGTCTATATAACTCATCCTTTTTATATCCCAGTTTAAAGAAACCTTAGAAATTATTTCATCTATTTCCTTCATATTTTCAATAACTCCTTTAATTATTTCAATGGCAAAATCTTTGATTTTTTTGTTTTTCTCTACTTCATCTTTTTCAAAGTTTTCAATTAAAAAAGAATTAAATTCTTCCCTTATATCCATCATGTATAAAATTTTTAATGCATACTCTCTCGCTTTTCTTCTTATCATGATTTTATTTTATCACCGGTATTTAATGGACATCAACCCACGCCTTATAAAATTTCCATTCATCTTTTAAAAATTCTTCATTATTCCAGATAAAAGCCCCTTTATATCCATTTTCCCAGATTAATGTAAGTTTATCTATTATATCTGTAGATTCTATTTCTCCAATTAAAACTGGTTTTTCAACTAAAAGATTGTAAACATGATAATTAAGATATGCATTATATTCAAAATCATCGTAATAATGAAATTGATAAAAATCAAGATTAAATTTTCTGTAATTATTTAGATAGGTTCTTGAAATTGCTCCAACTGTTACTTTTTCTTTTGGCTTACATTTTCTTATCAATTTTATAAATTCTGAAATAAATTTATCAACATTAAAATTTTCTATTTGTAAGTGTTCTGGCTCATTTATAATATCCCAAGCATAAACTAAATTTTTTGTATCAATTTTTTTGAAAAAATCTTCAAAAATGTTAAGCAGTTTTTTCTGTATTGCTGGGTCATTAAAAATTTCAGGATGTTCTCCTACTTTTATTCCATTTTCTTCACTTATTCCATCCGCAATTGTAAAATCAAAAATTACAGGTAAAATTTTAATCCTGGTTTCTTCTGCAACATCAATTAAAGATTTAAAATCCTTATAAACATATTCATCAAAACTTAATTTATTATTTTTATCAAAAATTACAGCACTTCTTAAATCACAGAATAGAAAAACTCTTACAACATTTATCCCTGTTTTTTTAAAAAATCTAAATTTTTCTAAAAGGACTTCTTTATTTGATGAAAAACCTCCATGTTTTTCTCCCCATGGATTTCTACCAATATCCCATCCATAATTTAGCCAGGGTAAATTAATTCCTGAGTTTAAAACAAAATCAGTATTTCTTAAATTTATTTCATCCACTTTTTCTCCATCTTCGGAAAGATAAATTTTTTCTCCATTTTTATCAAAAATTAAATAATGATAGAAACTATTGACTATAATTTTTCTTAAAAGTTTCCCTGTAAAAATTTCAAAAAATTTTATATATGAGCAACCATTTTTATGATATATAACTCCTATTACAAAATTATCTGGATGCCATGAAATAACTTTTAAATCGTTATTTTCTTCATTTACATCAAAAACATTTATTTCTTTAAACAATTCTCCATCTTTTAAAAATATTCCTATTTTACCCAGATTATAGGGTTCTATTTCTTTTGCAAAAAATTCACCATCCGGTGAAATTGCCTTTTCTAAAACATTAATACTTCCAGAAGGAGAAAAAATTGCGTCTTTTCTATTTTTAAAAATATCAACTTTTTCTTTTTGAAAAGATGTAATATTTGAAATACAACCACACAGTAAAATTAGAAGGAAAATATATTTCTTCAATTTTATTTTTTTTCTTTTTTATCTATTACAATTTCGGCTTTTTCATAATCTTTTAAAAGTTTTATAAGTTTTTCTGCTTCTTTTGGAATAGAAACCTTTTTATTGAAAATTATATCCTTTAACTTTAATCCCTTTTCTCCATAAAATTCCTCATTTGCTTTATCGTCTGGAAAAATAGTTCCTCCCTCAAGAGACAACCCACCAAAAAATCCCTTGCTTCTTCCATACGCAAGAATACCTACTCCAGGAGACACTTTTCCTTCCACATCTCTACCAACAGGACCAACCGCAACTCCAATATCTCCCCCTATTTTAACTTTTGATGTCATAAGCATTTTTAAACCATTTTCATTCATTATCAAAAGTATTAAATCTGTCATCTGTCCACCTATCTGCCACCCAAAACTTACCTGAATAGAAGCAACAAAACCAGGTGCACTCCACGTTCCTTTTTCTCTATCCCTTGCAAATACGATCCCTTCCCCACCTTTTGCACCAAGTAAAAATCCCCCTTTATACTGTCTCATAAAAATAATTCCATAACATTCTTTAATAAGATTTAAAGGAATTGAAACGTCGGGTTGTTTAAGCATATATTCAAGAATGTCTTCCGCCATTTTAATCCTGTTTATATATTTATCCTTTTTTTCTGAAAATCCTGTTCCAATTAAAAATATCAAAAATAAAATTAGGAATTTTTTCATTTTGCCTCCTCTTATTAAATTTTACCCTATTTATGGTAATCCTTCAACTGCAATAAATGTATTTTCCGGAGAAATTGAAATTCCTTTTTGTTTTTTCATTACCTCATATTTGAGTATTTTAAAATTTTTATCAAGATAATAAATTTTAATATCTTCTTTTACAGCACCAAAACCCTGGTCAACATTTGTAAAAATAGTGCCACTCGGAATATTTGGAAAAATTATAATCGTATTTTCCATATCCTTTAAATCTGCACCAGCAAAACCCTGATGAGACAATTCTTCTGAATTTGCTATCAATATTCTTACATTTCTGAATTTCATCTGTGGCCACTTATTATATTCAATTTTTTGGATTTTTGGAGAACATATAATACCTGAAATAAAACCAGTTATAAAAATGATAAAAATTTTCTGCTTCATTTCTCCTCCTCTATTATTGCAATAACATCAATTTCAATAAGAGCATTTTTGGGCAAATTTGATACTTCAACAGTTGTTCTCGCTGGTTTATTTTTAAAGTACTGTGCATAAACATAATTCATCTTTTCAAAATCATTCAAATTTTTTAAATAAATAGTAGTTTTAACAACATTTTTCAGATCTCCGCCTGCCTTAATAAGAATGTTTCTAATATTTTCTATTACCTGTTTGGTCTGAATAACTATATCACCTTTTACAATCATATTTGTTTGAGGATCAATTGGTATCTGTCCAGAAATAAAAATAAAATTTTTCCACTTAATTCCCTGAGAATATGGTCCAATAGGCAAAGGAGATTTTTCAGTTCTTATTATTTCAAACATTTCTCAATTTTTTCTTTTATATATGGTAAGTATTTTTCTATATCTTTTCCTTTTATTTCAATTTTATCAATAACTTCACCGGACTTTGTCTCAACAAGTTTTACAAATTCTTTTATTGCTCTATCTTTTAAAAAACCACTTCCATAAGTTATAAAAAGAAAAACTTTTTTACCCTTTAACTCAACATCTTTAAGAAAACTTCTAACATGGGGAGTTATTTTTCCTGCCCATACCGGAGTTCCAATAAAAAGTAAATCATAATTCTCTATATGTGGAATTTTATCAAGTCCTATAATTTTTTCAGAAATCGCATTAAAACAATTTCTCAAAAAAGAATATTTTTCTTTACTTTCCAATTCAAATAAATTAACATCCAGATTCTTTGCTTTAAGTATTTCATATATCTTAACAGCGAGTTTTCTCGTATTGCCTGTAAGAGAAAAATATATTATAATTATTTCCATTTGTTAAAGTATTATACCATAAAAAAAATAAAAATGGAAAAAGAATTTTCTTTTCAGGAATTTTTGAAACTATCACGAGAAAAAGAAGCATCTGATATTCACTTACAGGTTGGCTCAAAACCCATGTTAAGAATTAAAGGAGAAATTGTAAAAATAGAAGAATACGAAAGGATAAACGAAGAGGATATAAACAAAATAATTTTTGAATTTCTTCAGGAAAAAGAAAAGAAAATTCTGGAAGAAACAGGTAATATTGATACTTCATTGGGATTTCATGATATAGGAAGATTTCGAATTAATATTTTTAGACAGAGAGGGACTTTTGCACTCGTTGCAAGAAGAATATCATCCTTTATCCCTGATTTTGAAAAATTAAATTTACCTGAAAGCACAAAAAATGTGTGTGAATTTTTAAATGGACTTGTTCTCGTTACGGGTCCTACAGGAAGTGGAAAATCAAGCACTCTTGCTGCAATAATAAATCAGATAAACAAAACAAGAGCATGTCATATTTTATGTATTGAAGACCCTATTGAATATCTTTACAAAAATGATAAAGCAATAATAACTCAAAGGGAAATTGGAATAGATGTCAGAACTTTTAAGGAAGCATTAAAATATGCAGTAAGACAGGACCCTGATGTTATTCTTATTGGAGAAATAAGAGATGAAGAAACAGTTGAATTTGCAATTCATGCTGCTGAAACAGGACATCTTGTATTTGGAACATTACACAGTCAAAATGCAACCTTAACAATAGGAAGAATTTTAAATTTTTTTCCAGAGACAAGACAACCACAAATAAGAAGAGATTTAAGTTTGCATTTAAGATGTGTAATATCACAGATGCTTCTTCCATCGATAAAAGAAAATGTTCAAAGAGTCCCTGCAGTGGAAATTATGTTTGTCAATCCTTTAATCTCTCGTTTAATAGTTGAAGGTGAGGATGGAAAAATAATTAAGGCAATAAAAAGCGGAAAAAGTGAAGGTATGCAGGATTTTGAAGATTCTCTTTTAGACCTTTATAATAGAGGATTTATAGATAAAGAAACTGCTTTAAAATATGCTGAAAACCCCCACTCACTTGAAATGAAGATGAAAGGAATATTTCTTGCTGAAGAAGGAGGAATTGTTCTTTAATAATCTCTTAATTTTACTCCTGTTTCAACAAAAATCCTGTAATTTTCTATATGCCTTGGTAATAACTGAGGCCAGGTATTTGGAGAAGAAGTGGGACACAAAATAAATCCACCACCTGGTTTTGCTTCTCCTATAATTTTTTCCACAAGTGTTTTCATTTCTTCAGGTTTTAAAGTATCAAAAGCACCATCCTCAATTCCACCTTCAAGACACATTTTTTTATAACTTATTTCTTTCATTTTTTTCAGTGTTATTTTTGATACAGGTGGTGGCTCAACAGGGTTTAAACAATCCACGCCCATTTCTATAAAACTTTCTAAAACAGGAGCCATATCGCCATGACAGTGAACCCAGACAAGTTTATTCTCATTATGAATTAAATCAATCAGTTTTTTATCATAATTAAAAACAAATTCATTAAAATCTTTAACTGATGCAAGTGGTGGAATACATAACTCAGGACCAACATATCCAAAACCATCACCTATTTTTTTTGACAGGATATATTTGACATATTTTTCTATTTTTTTAAATTCTCTTTCAACCATTTTGTGTAAAATTTCTCTGTAATCATATAGAAAAAAACTAAAAATTTCTGAACCCATAAACCTATGAACTGCATACATTGCTTCATCTATTCCTGTCAATATTAAACCCCTCTCTCCAACTTTTTTCTCAAATTCAAAATAAGAATCAATTTTTGGCAATTCTTTTGATTCTGGAATTGAAAGATATTTTTCTGCATCTTTTATATCTTCAATAAAATTTTTAATAACTCTTCCAGGAGAACCATCAAGTTTTTGTCTGTATATCTGTATTAAATCTCCTTTGGGTGTTTTAATTTTTGTAGTTATCTCTTTCATTTCTTCTTTCTCAAAAATTTTTTCTTCTACTTCTATTTGATATGGCAAAGGTGGAATTTCTTCCTTTTTCGGACCCCACATTTCAATAGTTTCAAGGTCATATTTTTCTATTAATTCACATAATGGTTTAAATCTTTCGGCAGGAAAAATTGGACTTACACCCCAAATCCTTATTGGCATCCTATCAACTTCTTTACATTTAAAAACTCTTTTCAATCTTTCTCTATGGGTCATTTGAATAAATTTCTGTATTCAGGAACAACATCAGAAACGAATCTTCTCATACCTTCAGAAGTTTTAAAATGAACAAGCATATCTTTTAAAACATAAAATGGAATTGTTGCAATATGTGCACCTGTCTCTGCAATTTCCCTCACCTGTCTTGAATTTCTTATAGAAGCAGCAATAATTTCAGTTTTCAAGTTGTATTTATTAAAAATCTCTACTATTTCCCTGACAAGATTTACTCCGCTTACAATTCCTTCATCATTTATTATTTCTTCTTTAAACTTTACTCCATTTTCAGGATAATATTCATCTTTTTTAAAGTCCTTCCATCCCATCTTTTCACTTCTTAAATAATCATCAATCCTTCCTGCAAATGGGCTTACATATTTTGCTCCCGCTTTTGCTGCTAAAATTGCTTGCTCAACTTTCATAATTAAAGTCACATTTACCGGAATACCTTCCTTTGAAAGTTTATAAATTGTCTTAAGCCCATCAAATTCTGCTTTTTCTTCAAGGGATGGATTTATGGGAATTTTTATAACAACATTATTTGCAACCTTATTAAATTTTTCATAAAGAATTTTCGCCTCTTTATACATATCCTCAAAATTTGTTCCTATCACTTCTAAACTAACTGGATATCCTTTTGTAACTTCAAGCATTCTTTTTATATACGATTCCATATCTATCTTTTCGCCTTTATTTCTCATTTCATCACATGCTGCTTTTATTAATGAAGGATTTGTTGTAACTCCATCAATTATCCCCCATGAAAATACTTCTTCAATTTCATTTATTTTTGCAGTATCTATAAATATTTTCATCTTTCCTCCATTTAAACCGAACCGTGTTAAATTAAAAAGTCGGGGCGCTCGGATTTGAACCGAGGACCTCTTGGTCCCAAACCAAGCGCGCTTAACCGGACTGCGCTACGCCCCGTGTTTCTCGTATTTTCTCTTTTATATACTCTCTACCTCTCCCAGTTTTTAATTCTTTCTCTCTTCTCATCGCCTCTACCCTACTCTTATACCCTTCCTTTATTACTAATATACCCTTCCTTTATTACTAACTCCCACTTACCTTTCCCTCTTGTATATCTGCTCCAACCTCTATTATAATATTCTAATCTCTTATCTATGTCTTTTGTCTACCCTGTATATATTTTACTATCTTTATTCACTATCACATATACCCAAAACGCCTTTCTTTCTCTTTAGATTTAATCCATCTAATTTGAACCGAGAACCTTCGCGCTTAACCGGACTGCGTTACGCCCTGTATTGAAAAATTATACTTCAAATTTTCAAAAAAATCAATTATAATCTCTTATATGAAAATAATTATTGTTCCAAATTCATTCAAAGGATGTTTAAAGTCAACAGAAATAGTTAAAATAATTGAAAAAGAAATAAGAAAAATTATCCCTTCCTCAAAAATAATAAAATTTCCTGTTGCTGATGGTGGAGATGGAACACTTGAAGTTTTGAAGAATATAGTCGGTGGCAAATATATTGAAATAGAAGCATATGATCCACTTGGAAGGAAAATAAAAACGAAATATTTAAAAAAAGGGAAAATTGCTTATATTGAGATGGCTAAAATTTCAGGTCTTGCACTTTTAAAAAGAGAAGAAAAAAATCCACTTAAAACATCAACTTATGGACTTGGTGAAATAATAATTTCTGCTATAAAAAGTGGTTGTGAAAAAATATATGTAGGAATTGGTGGAAGTGCAACAAATGATGGTGGAATAGGATTTCTGACTGCATGTGGTTTTAAATTTATAGATAGAAAAGGCAATATTCTCTTTCCTGGAAAGGGAGAAGACCTTTTAAATATAGAAAAAATTGAATACCCAGAAAATTATTATGAATTGAAAAAAATCAAATTTATTGTTCTTTCAGATGTTAAAAATCCACTTTATGGCAAAAATGGGGCCTCATATGTATATGGACCACAAAAAGGTGCTGATTTGAAAATGGTAAAATTACTTGATGAAGGATTGAGACATTATGCAAAATTGATTAAAAAATATACTGGAATTGAAATAAATAAAATTAAGGGCTCTGGTGCTGCTGGTGGAATTACTGCTGGATTTATATCTTTTTTGAATGCAGAAATTTTTTCAGGGATTGAGGAGATTTTAAAAATTGGAAAATTTGAAGAAAAAATTAAAAATGGAAATTTAATAATAACTGGAGAAGGGAAAATAGATAAACAATCATTTTACGGAAAGGCAGTTGGTGTAATATTAAAATATTCAGAAAAGTATAAAATCCCCACAATTGTCCTTGCTGGAATGGTTGATGAAAATGTTTACAAATTTTTGAAAAATGACCTTGTTTCAATTTTTAGTATTGTCCCGGGCCCTGTGTCTTTGGAAGATTCAATTAAAAATGCTAAAAAATATCTAAAAATAAAAACAAACCAGATAATTAAAATAATAAAAAACTACCTCTGAAATCCCTTGTCTCTCAATCATCTCCCCGTCCCACCTTAGAGGTGGGAAAAAGGGGTAATTTTTATTTGACATAGATAAGATAAAGGGGTAAATTTATTATTGATGGTTGAATATATTAGAAAAAGGGATGGTTCAATACAAAAATTCCTGCCTGAAAAGATAGAATTTGCCATTTATAGAGCATTGAAATCTGTAAATATTGATGATTTACCTCTTGCTTCACGACTTACACAAAAGGTCATAGAAAAAATAGAAAAGGATAAGATACCAACTGTTGAGGAAATACAGGATATTGTGGAAAATGTTTTAATAGAAAATGGTCTTTATGATGTTGCAAAATCATATATTCTTTATAGGGAAAAAAGGAAACAGATAAGGGAAAGCAAAAAAATACTTGGAATTGAAGATAAACTAAAACTTTCTGTAAATTCAATAAATGTATTAAGGAAAAGGTATTTATTAAGGGATGAAAAAGGAGAGATAATTGAGACACCGGATGAAATGTTTAGAAGGGTTGCAAAATATGTTTCTATGTGCGAGAAGGAAAAAGATAAATATGAAGAAGAGTTCTATAATATAATGGCTAATCTTGAATTCCTTCCAAACTCACCAACATTGATGAATGCAAAAACTTCACTTGGACAACTATCTGCATGTTTCGTTTTACCTGTTGAGGACTCAATTGATGGGATATTTACTACATTAAAGAATATGGCTCTTATTCACAAAAGCGGTGGAGGCACGGGATTTTCTTTCTCAAATTTAAGGCCAAAAGGAGATATTGTTGGTTCAACAAAAGGGGTTGCATCAGGTCCTGTCTCTTTTATGGAAATTTATGATAAAGCAACAGAAATAGTAAAGCAAGGAGGAAAAAGAAGAGGCGCAAATATGGGAATTCTGAATTATAACCACCCTGATATTTATGAATTTATTACCTCAAAAAGAAAAAATATACTTACAAATTTTAACATCTCTGTTGCTGTAAGTGATGAGTTTATGGAGAAAGTTATAAAAAAGGAAAAATATCCACTTATAAATCCAAGAAATGGGGAAAAAGTAAGAGAAGTTTATGCAAATGAAGTTTTTGATTTAATAAGTCAGAGTGCATGGGAAACAGGAGACCCTGGTTTAATTTATATTGATGAAATAAATAGACACAATCCAACCCCATCAATAGGAAAAATAGAAGCAACCAACCCTTGCCTTTCAGGAGATACATGGATTTTAACTCCAGATGGTCCATTCAAAATAAAAGAGATAGTTGGAAAATTTATTGCAATATCTTTAAATGGGAAGTTCTACCCTACAAATGAAGATGGCTTTTTTTATAGTGGAGAAAAGGATGTATTCAAAATAATTACAAAAAAAGGATATGAGTTAAAAGCAACAGAAGAACATCCTTTAAGAAGTGTCCAGAAAATCACAAAATATAAAACATATGAAATATGGAAAAAAGTTAAAGAACTTAAGCCAGGAGATAAAATTATTTTGTCTAATAATAGAGAAATTTACTGGAAGGGAGAGGGCAAATTTGAAGAAGGATACCTTTTAGGACTTTTAATTGGAGATGGAACACTTAAAAAAGAAAGAGGCGTAATATCTGTATGGGGAAATAATGAAGGAGCAAAATCTGTAATATATGAGGCAGAAAATGCGTCAAAAATTCTTCCCCATAGAAAAGATTTTAAAGGATTTATAAAAGTGTCAAATAAGAGAGAAGAGCACAGATTAAAAATGGCTTCTATAAGTGACCTTGCAGTAAAATTTGGAATACTTCCGGGGAAAAAAATAATTACAGAAAAAGTGGAAAAAACAGGATATGAATTTTATAAAGGATTTATAAGAGGTATTTTTGACGCAGATGGGACTGTTATTGGGAATTTTAAAAAGGGACTATCTATAAGATTATGGCAAAAAAATATAAACAATCTCAAGATTATTCAAAGGATGCTGTTAAGAATGGGAATAGTTTCACAGATTTATAAATTCAGAAAAAAGAAAGGCAAAAAACTTCTTCCAGATGGTAAAAATGGATACAAATATTATTCTGTTGAAGATGGACATGAACTTGTTATAAGTAAAGATAATATAGAAGTTTTTGCCAGAAAAATAGGTTTTGGAAATATTGAAAAAAGAAAAAAATTTGAAAATCTGCTTAATTCATTTAGAAGGAAATTAAACAGGGAAAGATTTATTGATGAAATAGAAAAAATAGAATATTGTGATAGAGAAAAAGTATATGATGTTCAGATGCCAGGAATAAATGCCTTTGATGCGAATGGATTTTATGTCCATAATTGTGGGGAACAGCCACTTCTTCCTTATGAATCATGTAATCTTGGTTCAATTAATCTTATAAAAATTCTTGACAATGGAAAAATAAACTGGGACAAACTTGAAAAAATTATAGAGATTGCTGTGAGATTTCTTGATGATGTTATAGATGTTAATAAGTATCCTATTCCTGAAATTGAGAAAATTACAAAGGCAAACAGAAAAATAGGTCTTGGAATAATGGGATGGGCTGACTTATTGCTTGAACTTAAAATACCTTATGGAAGTGATGAAAGTTTTACTTTTGCTGAAAATTTAATGAGATTTATAAATGAAAAGGCATTTGAATATTCTGTTAAATTAGGAAGAGAAAAAGGTTCATTCCCTAATTTTGAAAAATCAATTTATTATAATAAAGTTGATGCTTTAAGAAATGCAACAAGAACCACAATCGCACCAACAGGAAGTATAAGTATAATTGCAAATTGCTCAAGTGGAATAGAACCAATATTTGGAGTTGCTTTTGTAAGGAATATTCTTGAAGGAACAAAATTTGTTGAAATAAATCCTGTTTTTGAAAAAATTGCAAAAGAGGAAAAATTTTTAAATGCTGAAATCCTTAAGGAAATCATAAAAACCGGCTCATTGAAAAATATAAAAGATATTCCTGAAGAATATAAAAAAATATTTTTAACTGCGCTTGATATAGAACCTTTAAAACATTTAAAAATGCAATCAATTTTCCAAAAATATACTGATAATGCTGTCTCAAAAACAGTTAATTTACCATACCAGGCAACGATAGAAGAAGTGAAGGAAATTTTTATAAATGGATGGAAGATGAAATGTAAGGGTGTAACTGTTTTTAGATATGGGAGTAAAACTTCTCAGGTTTTAAGTTATGGCAGTTCTTTAGAGGAAATTGATTATCTTATATTGCCTGAAGAAATATCAAGTTGTTCAAAAGGAATATGTTTTTATTAAAAGGAGAAAAATGGAAATAGCAAGATACTGGAAAAAACTTGAAAATAAAAAAATTCAGTGTCAGTTATGTAATCATTTCTGTGTAATTGAACCAGATAAAGTTGGTAAATGTGGAGTGAGATTAAATAAAGATGGTATTTTATATTCTCTTGTTTATGGTGAAGTGGTGGCTGAAAATGTTGACCCTATTGAAAAAAAACCATTTTATCATTTTTTCCCTGGAAGTTTTTCATTTTCAATTGCAACATGCGGATGTAATTTCTTCTGTCCTTTCTGTCAGAATTATGAAATTTCCCATCCACCAAAAGAAGGAAGAATTTTTACGATGAGAAAAAGAAAACCAGAAGATATTGTTAAACTTGCAAAATCATACAATTGTCTCTCAATTTCATATACATATACAGAGCCAACAGTTTTTGGAGAATTTGCCTTTGATACATGTAAAATTGCAAAAGAAAAGGGTCTATATAATAATTTCGTTACAAATGGATATATGAGTAAGGAATTTTTAAAAGACATATCTGAATTTCTTGATGCTGCAAATGTTGACCTTAAAGGGGATGAAGAGTTTTACAAAAAATTACCACAAGCAAATCAGAAATTCGTCATTGAAAATATTGAACTTATGAGAAAATTGAATATATGGGTGGAGGTTACAACATTATTAATTCCTGAATACAATGATTCAGAAACCCAAATTAGAGATATTGCAAGAAAAATAAAAAATATAGATAAAAAAATACCATGGCATATAAGCAGATTCTTTCCTGCATATAAAATGTCAGACCATTACCCAACTGATATAAAAAAAATTAAATATGCAAGAGAAATTGGGTATGAAGAAGGTCTTTTATATGTTTATACAGGAAATATTATTGGTGATGAGGGAGAAAATACTTACTGTCCAGAATGTAAAAATTTGTTGATTGAAAGATTCGGATATAAAATTATAAAAAATGAAATAAGAAATGGCAAATGTGGATTTTGTGGAAGAGAAATAGATGGATTATTTAAAATTTAAAAAAGGGGGTAAATATGGAAAAAAGTAAATTTTTATTAGGATTTATTTTATTGTTTGTTTTAAATTTATTTGGAGTTATGGATTTTGGATATAAATTTACTCCTGAGAAAGACGTTCTTTTAATTACAGAAGACAATAACTTTCTTGTTCAACCTCAGTGTATTATTTCCAAAGGGAATATGCTTTATTTTGCTGCACAGGATTTTACAAAGAACATAGAATTACTCATCAAGAAAACAAAAGAAGTAAAAGTTATAAAAGATGAACCAAAAAGAAAAATATTAAAAGTTGTTTATTCTTTATGGGATGGGAAAAAGGAATATCAGGATTATTCTTTAATTCTTTTTCTTGAGATAAGAAAAGAGTATCCATTTCTTGCTATTTATTCAAAATTTGTTTATACCGGAGAGGGGACTTCAGAATGTGGAATAAACTGGGCTATGGAAAGTGCTTATGACCCTTATAAATATTATTCAATTCCAGAAAAAGGGAAAGTAATGACATATAAACTTGAAAAAACAAAAAGGACAAAAATCGGTCATGCAAACTGGATTTTTGCAAATACAGGTACAGGAGAAGGTGGTGGTCTTATTGCTCCTGCAGTAATACTTGGTAGAGGTGAAAATTTTATTTTTATTAATAGTGTCCCTCCGAAGAAAAAATTGGCAAAAGAAGAATCTATTGATGTTTTTATGATTTTTATGCCTATAGAAAAGAATTATAAAATCCTTGAAGAACTATTCCAAAAAATAAAAGATATAAAATGGGAATATGAAAAATTCTAAAAAGGAGGTGAACATGTTTTCTGATGAAGAAAAAAACAAAATTATTGAAGAAGAAAAAATAAGATTAAAAATTAGATTAAAATATGAACAAAAATCTTCAGGCCTTGCAGGTGTATTGTCAAGTATATGTCCTGGATTGGGGCAGATTTATAATGGGCAATTTGGAAAGGCATCTTCTATTGGAATAAGTATAATAATCAGTTTAGTTCTACTTTCACTTGGTATTACTTTCTGGATAAAAGGAGTCCCTCAAAAAGGAGAAAAAGTTAGTGCTACAGAAGAAAAAACAATTGAAATGACAGATGAAGGTGTTATACTGGAAGAAGTTGAGAAAGAAAAAAGTAAGGGAAAAAAGGAAGAAAAAAAAGAAACCAGAGCAAAGTCACCTTATGTTCTTACAATATTAGGAGTATTGGGACTGGTTTGCACCTGGAGTTATGCAGTTAAAGATGCAATTAAAACAGCAAATAGATTAAATGAAGAAGCAATAAAAGAATTATAGGTTTTTAAGTTTGAATATTAAAGAACCAAGTTCTGAAGCCATATCTACATAATTTACAAATATTTTTTTTGGTAAATTAAGAGAGGCAGGTGCAAAATTCAAAATAGCCCTGATTCCTGATTTTACCATATCTTCAGCAACTTTTTGTGCCTTATCAGAAGGGACACAAATTATACCAACTTTAATTTTTTCTTTTTTTAAGAAACTACCCATTTCTTTCATATCCATGACTTTTATTTCTTCTATTTCCATTCCTATTTTAGAAGGATCTTTATCAAATGCCCCAACTATTTTCATATTCATAGATTTAAAACCTTTATATCTAATTAAAGCAGAACCCAATCTACCAACTCCCACAAGAATGACCTTTATTTCCTTATCAATTCCAATAATTTTCTCAAGCGTTTTAACTAATTTATTAACATTATATCCCACACCCCTCTTGCCAAATTTCCCGAAATACGAAAGGTCTTTTCTGAACTGTTCCGGTAGAATATTTAAAGAAAATGTTATCTCTTTTGAAGAAACAATTTCTTTACCTTCTTTCTGAAGGTTTAATAAATTTCTCAAATAAACAGGCAATCTTTTTATTGCATCTTCTGGTATATATTTTTTCTTTTTCATGACCTTGATTTTCCTCCTGAAATATTTATTGTGGTGCCTGTAATATAACTCGCAAGGTCAGAAATTAAAAAACAAACAAGATTTGCAACCTCTTCAAGTTTACCAACTCTTCTTAATGGGATTGAAACCTTTTCATATGATTTTCTTAATTCTTCAACAGTTATTCCTCTTGTATAAGCAAGTGCTCTTTCATATTCAGGATTCCTTAAAGCAGTTGGTTCAAGTATTCCAGGAGCCACTCCCACTACCCTGATATTGTATTTTCCAAGTTCTTTTGCCCAACTTCTTGTAAAAGAATATATTGCTGCTTTTGTTGCTGCATAAACACTCTGACCTTCAGAACCTTCAAGTGCAGATTCCGAAGCCATATTCACTATCACACCTTTCCCCTTTTTTATCATTTCTCTTACAACTGCCTGAGCACATAATAAATACCCTTTCTGATTTATATTTACCATCTTATCAAAAATTTCTTCTGTAATTTCTTCTTTCCCTTGAGGGTCAACAAGAAGTCGTGGTATCAATATTCCTGCATTATTCACAAGATAATCAATCTTTTTAAACTTTTCAATTGTTTTTTTAACAAGATTTTCAACCTCAATTTTTTTTGAAACATCTGTTTTTATAAATTCAAGTTTATCCTTAAATTCATTTAATTCATCAAGTGTTTTTCTTCCTTCATTTTCATTTATATCTCCAATTACAACATCTGCACCTGCTTCAAGTAATTTTTTAACAATTGCTTTTCCTATACCGCTTGCACCACCTGTGACAATCCCTGAAAAATCTTTTAAATTTATTTCAACCATTATTACTCCTTCTTTCTATATAAATTCTATATGGATTTTCCCAGAATAATGAATTTAAAATTTCATTTTTATGATCCTCTCTTAGAAAACCCTCTTTTATTTTCTCATCAACAACTTCTTTTATACATTTTTCAACAAGTACAAGTTTTCCATAGAGCCATTCAACAGAATAGGAATCAGAAAAAAAACCACCAAGTTTCACAAAAGGAATAAATTCCAATCTATCAGAAAAAATCTTCTTGATTTGATTTGGGAACATTGTATGAAGCCAGTTTCCAGTTAAAGTTACATTTGGACACATTCTTGCTATTGTATCAAGTTCCCTTGACCTTATACTACTTGAAACAAGAATATCAAAATGAAGGTTATTGTATGCATCAAAAACTTTCTGATATGAATATAAAATATCTGAGTTTGAAATATCAAAAATTCTTGAATATTCAGTATATGGAATTCTATCAACATGTGCACCTATTATCATCTGTATTACAGGTGGATTTTCAAGTAATGAAATCTTTTCAAGCAAAAACTGGAAAACAAAACAACTTAAAATTTCTCTAATATTTTTTTTATCATTTTTTTCAATGCAAGTTTCAACTTCTGCTTCAGAAACATTTCTAAATGGATATCTTCCTACCCAGAAAACAAAGGCATATACACCTAAATCATATGCTTTTTTAACTTCATCTTTCAAAAATTTTTTTAAATTATCTAAATTAAGTTTTCCATTTAAAATTTTCTCCCATACTTCCTTATAATCCAAATCTTCTCTTATTCCAAATGGTATCTTTTCATACGTTCTACCAAAAATTTCCTCTTTATAATTTAATGGAAAATCCCTGCTTGTAAAAATTTTATGTATATTACTTTTTTTTATAACTTCCCAGATCCATTCCGAATCTTTATATTTTTCTCTGATTCTCTGGTCATAAAGTTCCCAGTTTTTTTCATCAAGTTTTTCAATATCAATTTCATAAAGGTCTTGAAGAATTCTTCTAATCATCCAGTAAGTTGAAGTATTTTTTATCTTTTTTAAATATGGAAGGATTATTTCCATCCACTCCTCATCTTTTAAATTTTTAAATTTATAAATGGGACAGCCACAGGATATCATTTCAGATAAAACAAAATGATAATTTAAAATACCTTTTAAACTTTTAGAACCAAGGTCTTCCGGATTTAAATGTGTATGAACATCAAAAACTTTTTCCATATTCCCTCCATTTTTGACTACATCAATAATAATAATATATCATTATACTATAAATTTCACAAGGAGGAAGATATGAAAAAGGCAGTTGGTATTGATTTAGGAGGGACTTATATAAAAGCAGGACTTGTTAATGAGAAAGGAGAAATTTTAAAAAAAGAACAATTCCCTACACTTGCAGAAAAAAATGACAGAGATATTGTTTTATCACAGATAGAAAAAGCAATTCAATTTTCTTATGAAGATAATATAGAAGGAATTGGCATAGGAACACCAGGAGTTGTGGATGACCAGGGTATTGTTTATGAAGCACCAAATTTGCCCGGATGGGATAATTTAAATCTGAAAAAAATATTTGAGGAAAAATTTAAAAAAGAAGTTATTGTGGAAAATGATGTGAATACAATTGCATGGGGTGAATATCTTTTTGGAGCAGGGAAAGGTTCAAAAACAATGATATGTATAACACTTGGGACGGGACTTGGAGGTGGAATTGTAAAGGATGGAAAACTTTTAAGAGGAGGTAAATATTCTGCTGTTGAAATAGGTCATATACCAATAGATTATAAAGGTCCAAGATGTAAATGTGGAAATATTGGATGTATTGAAAGATTTGTTGGAAGGGATTATATTGTTGAAAGAGCAATAAACGGAATAAAACAGGGAAGGAAAACAAAAATTTACCAGATTGTAAATGGAGATTTAAGTAAAATAACCCCAAAAACAATATCAGAGGCATATAATGATGGAGATGAATTTGCAAAAGAGATATGGATTGATGTTGGGATATGTCTTGGTGCTATGTTTTCCGGTCTTGTTAATCTTTTAAATCCTGATATAATTGTTATTGGTGGAGGTATTTCACAGGCAGGTAAAATTTTATTTGATACAGTTGAAAAAACAATTAAAGAAAGGGCTATGAAAATATTATGTAAAGATTTAAAAGTTGTTCCTGCTGGTCTTGGAATTGATGCTGGAATAATTTCAGCAGGAGCATTAATATTTCAAAAATGAGAATATTATTTTTTGGAAGTGATATTTTTGGTATTCCATCCCTTGAAATTTTAAAGAGAAATTACCAGATTATAGGTGTTGTCACTACAACTGATAAGCCAAAAGGAAGGGGATTAAAAATACTTCCAACTCCTGTAAAAGAATGGGCAATTATGAATGGGATAGATGTTTTTCAGCCAGAAGTTTTTGAAGATAATTTCTTAAAAAAAATAGAAAAACTATCTCCTGATTTAATTGTTCTTATTTCATATGGTAAAATTCTGCCTTCTTCATTAATAAACATACCAAAAATTGCTTCAATAAATGTTCATCCTTCACTTCTTCCAAAATATAGAGGACCTGCACCAATTGAATGGGCTTTAATAAATGGAGAGACAAAAACAGGGGTAACTATTATTAAAATGGATGAGAAAATTGATACAGGAGAAATAATAATTCAGAAAGAAGTTGAAATTTTACCTATTGATAATGCATTTACTCTTAAAAATAAACTTTCTCAGATTGCATCAGATGTTTTAATTGAAGGTATAGAAATAATCAAAAATAATGGAAAAACATATCCACAGACAGGAACCCCCTCCTATGCTCCAAAATTGAAAAAAGAAGATGGACTTATAAAATGGGAAAAGCCATCAGAAAAAATACACAATCTTGTAAGGGGAGTTATAATCTGGCCAACTGCTTACACATACATTATTACAAACTCAACAAAAAAACTCATTAAAATATATAAAACAGAAATAGGAGAAAAAGAAGGGAATTTTGGAACACCTGGTGAAATAATAAAAATAGAAGAAAATGAATATATAGAAGTTGCGTGTGGAAAAGGGACATTGAGGATAAAAGAATTGCAGATGGAAGGAAGAAATAGAATGAATGTGTCACAATTTTTATGTGGCTTTAAAGGTCAATTAAAATCATTTACTTCTATTTTGTGTTAACTGCTTGTTTTTTTGTTAATCATTATTCTCTCCTAAAAGTTCTAAATTTTTCTTTGCTGGCTTATAATCAGGATTTTTCTTCAATATTTCCTTCCATATGGTCTTTGCTTTATTAATTTCTCCAAGTCCAGCATAACATAATCCTATATTATTTAAAGTATAAATATCATCCGGTTTTATTTTAAGGGCTTTTTGATAAAAATAAATGGCTTTTTGATAATCCCCTGTGATTCTATAAAAATATGCAAGATTCTGAATATTCTCCCAATTAGTTGGATTTAAATTATATGCTATATTTAAGTGTTTTTCCGCTAATTCTTTATTTCCAATCTGAAAATAATTGATACCAAGAAGAGAATGTGATTCGTAATCATTTGGATTTATTGAAATAGCCATTTTTAAAAATTTTATACTATCACCAAAATTTTTCTTGTCAAAAAAAATTTTTCCTATAAGATTATAAGGTAACGAATTGAAAGGATTTTTTTCTATACAGGTTTTCAACATCTGAAGAATTTCGGAAAGGGGTTTTTTATTTTCATTATAATAAATTGTAGCAAGATAACATAATACCATAGGATCATAAGGATTAATCTGTAAAACTTTATTATAATATTTTATTGCAAGGTCAGTTTTCCCTGTATTAAGATAACTTCCAGCAATTGCAACGTAAAGATATTTTTTATCTTTTAAGAGAGGTTCTGCCTTTTTGAAAAATTCAATTGCTTTTTCATATTCATTTCTTTGATAATAAATAGCGCCTAAATTATAATAGATTTTTCCATTTTCAAAACCTGAATTTATTGATTTTTCATAAAATTTAACAGGGTCTTTCCAGTCATTATTTCTTAATATTGTTCGTGTTCCATATAACATGAATATCAGAAATATAATTACAAATCTTAATTTTTCTCTTTTTATTCTTAAAATTAAATCAACAACAAAAATAAAAAAACCAATAGAGCCCAAATACATCCAGTGTTCCCTCACATTTCCATTCAATGGGATTATTGTATTTGAATGGTATAAAAAATTTAGCAAAAATAAAATCCCAGCAAACAAAATTTTTTTATCTTTTCTCTTTAACCATAAAAAATACAAAAAAAGAAGAAAATAAATAAAGCCACACAAAAAATCAATGTTTTTAAATGTCTTTATATAAGGAACATGTCTTTCAATTGAAAGTATAAGAGGGAAAATTAAAATTGAAATGTATATCAAAAATACTTTAAATGAAGTATAAAATCTATGCAAAAAAATATCCTCCGGTTCTATTATTCCAAAATTTAAAAAAGTCATTCTTAAGAAAATATAAATTAAAAAAATTGATAAAACTATTATGTAATCATTTTTTTTGTTTTCATCCAGATTCCCTTTTGTATATAAATAGAGAAAAAATAGTGGCAAAATTAAAATACCAGTTTCTTTGGAAAGTAAACAGAGTATAAATGAAATATAAGAGAAAATTTTCAAGTTTCTATTATAAAGATAAATTGCCAAAAGTCCAAAAAATAAGAAAAGTGGGTCTGCCAATCCAGATATATATGTTACAGATTCTGAATTAATCGGATGAATAGCCCATAATAAACTTACAAGGAAAGAAAGTTTTTCTTTATATATCTCTTTAAGCAAAAGAAAGATTAAAATTGCACATAAGGAATGAAATAAAATATTTAAGAAATGATAATTTACAGGAGCCAGTTTTGAAATCTTGTAAGTTAATGCATAAAACAATGTCTGTAAAGGTCTATAAAAGGATGTTTTTTTTCCAACTCCTTCAAAAAGATTTGTAGTAAAGTAATATTTGATGAATCTAAAATTTTTAATAAATGGATTATCTGTAATAAGTAAAAAATCGTCAAAAATAAAAGGACAAAATAATGAATTTAAGTAAACTAAAAAAACTGCCCCAAGCAAGATTATTATTTTTCTTTTATATTTATTATTTTTGTCCATATAGAAATATTATACTTTGAATGAAAATTTCAAAAAAATTCTGTTGGCTTAACATTAAAAAAATTTTAAAAATTAAGATTGAAATTTATACGATTTATTATTATATTGTCAACATCCGGTATTTTGTAGAGAATTGACGAAGAAGTTTTTGAAAGGTAATATAATTGAAAAAGGAGGTGGAGATGAAAAATTTAAGTTTGTTTTTTGTTTTTTTTATAATTCCTTTGTTTGCTCAGGTTAAGACAGAAGTTAAATCAGAAGGACCTACTGTTGAGGAAGTTATTAAATATGAAGGACCAAAAGCAAGGATAGCAGTTGCAAGATTTGATGTAAAAGCACCAAAAGCAACATGGGAAATGGGAGATGGAATAAGGGATATGATAGTTGATGCTCTTTTTAAAACAGGCAAATTTATAGTTGTTGAAAAGGATGCTATAAAAGACCTTGAAGAAGAATTTAAATTTTCAGAATCTGGTTGGAGTAAAAAAGAACTTGAAAAGGGAACATTTGAGGTTGCAGATATAATTGTTGTTGGAGCAATAACTGGTTTTGAGCCACATGCAGAAGGAACTTCAGGCGGTGGAATTGTAATACCAACACCTTTTGGAATAGGCATTGGAGTTAAAAAAGAAGAAGCATATATTCAGGCAGTTATAAGATTGATTGATGTAAGGACAAGAAGAGTAATAAATTCTACAAAAGTTGAAGGTAAATCATCAAAATCAAAAGTTGGAATTGCAGGGGGTGCTGGAATTGGTGGTGTTATTCTTGGAGGTGGATTTGAGAAATATAAAAATACACCAACAGCAGAGGCAGTGATGATAATGATTGATAATGCGGTTAAAGAAATAGCAAAAATGGTTCCTGAAAGTTATTATAGATATGGAAGTAAAGAATCTCAAAAAACATATAAAAATCAGCCGGATGGTTTCAGAAATATAAAATGGGGAACACCTACAGGTGAAATAAAAAATTTAAAAGTAATTAAAGAGGAAGGAAATCAAAAAGAATGTATTAAAACAGATGATGTATTGCAGATAGGGAAGGCAAAACTTGAAAAAATTATATATTCATTTTATAAAGACCAACTTGAAAGTGTAATTATTGAAACAAAGGGAAAAGATAATTTTGAAAATTTAAAATCAGCAACAATTGAAAAATTTGGAGAAGGTAAAAATAAATCTGAAAATGAATGGATATGGGAAGGAGAAATCACAACAATATATCTGAAATATCAGCCATCTGATGAAAAGGGTATTTTAAAGATGGAGTCAGAAGAAATAAAGAAAAAAATAGAATCAGAAATATCCTTTTAAAAAATGAAACTCGGTGGTCCTGTTTTTGAAAAATATATCAGTCCTGAGGAATGGGTAAAATTAGTTAAAAAAGAAGGATATAAGGCAGCCTACTCTCCTGTTGGTCCTGATTGTCCTGATGAAATTATTGAGGAATATAGAAAAATAGCAATTAAAGAAGAAATAATTATTGCAGAAGTGGGAGCATGGAGTAACCCTCTAAGTTATGACGAAGAAGAAAGAAAAAAGGCAATTGAAAAATGTAAAAGGTCTTTATATCTGGCAGAAAAAATTGGAGCAATGTGCTGTGTAAATATTTCTGGCTCAAGGGGTAAAAAATGGGATGGACCTGATAAGAAAAATCTAACAGAAGAAACATTTGATATGATAGTTGAAATTGTGAGAGAAATTATAGATGAAGTTAAACCAGTAAATACATATTATACACTTGAAACAATGCCATGGATGTATCCAGATTCTGCAGATAGTTATTTAAAACTCATTAAAGCAATAGATAGAAAATCATTTGCAGTCCATTTTGATCCTGTGAATCTTATAAACAGTCCTGAAAAGTATTTCTTCAATGATATTCTTATAAAAGATTTTGTTAAAAAACTTGGTCCCTATATAAAATCATGCCATGCAAAGGACATTATAATTGAAGAAAAACTCACATTACATCTTAACGAAACAAGGCCGGGACTTGGAATACTTGATTATAGGACTCTTTTAAAAGAACTAAATAAATTAGATAAAAATCTTCCTCTAATGCTTGAACATCTTTCATCTAAAGAGGAATATAAAAAAGCAAAAGAATATATTGAAAAAATTGCCCATAAGGAAGGGATTGAATTATAAAATTAAAAAAGGAGGACTCTTATGAATTATAAAAAAGTACTCGTTTTTGGAGCCCATCCAGATGATGAAATAACAATGGCAGGAACAATTTTTAAAATGTCAAATTCTGGAACAATTATTGTTGTTATAACAATGACCAATGGCTGTGAAGGTTATCCTGATTTAGAAATAAAAGGTGAAATAATTAAAATAAGAAAAAATGAAGCGAAAGAATGCGATAAAATACTGGGAATATCAAAACGAATATTTCTTGATATACCGGATATGGGTCTTGTAAATGATAAGGAAACATTAAAAAAATGTATAAAAATTATTAGAGATGAAAAACCAGATGCAATATTTACACACGGACCGATAGATAACCACAGAGACCACATAAATACACATTCTATTTCTGTTGAAGCAAGATGGCATGCAGGAGAACCAGTATCTGCTGAACTTGGAACACCATGGAATACACCTCACTTATATTATTACAAAGGGGTAATACAGGGATTACCTTCAGTGATTATTGATGTAACAGATGTAGCAGAAAAAAAATATGAAGCATTAATGAGCCAGATATCCCAGTTTACTGTTTTCAGAAAAAATAAAGATGATTTTTTAAATGAAATAGAATTTATTAAAAAAAATAGACCGAAAAGGACAGAACAATTCTGGATTGCTGACAGAGTGACAATTTATGATTTTTTACCAAGAGGAATTTAAAAATAAAAAATTTTAATGCTTATTACAATTGCATTTTTTCTTCAAAAAGTTTTCATATGAGATTTTTTCTTTTTCCCTATAAAGAGAAGTCCTTTTCAATAGTTCATCAAAATCAACAAGATGAGCATCAAAATCAGGTCCATCAACACATGCAAATTTTGTTTTACCTTCAACAGTTACCCTGCAGCAGCCACACATTCCAGTCCCATCAACCATAATTGGATTTAAACTCGCTATCGTTTTTATATTATATCTTTTGGTAATCTCAGCAATCTTTTTCATCATTGGTATAGGTCCTGCTGTTAAAACTAAATCAAATTTTTCTCCTTTTTCAAGCAATCTTTCAAGAACCTGAGTATTAAATCCCTTTTCTCCATAACTCCCATCATCTGTTGATATATATAGATTATCACTTATCTGCCTCATTTCATTTTCAAGTATTATTAAATTTTTACTTCTTGCTCCAATTATAGTTGTTAATTTATTCCCTTTTTTCTTAAATTCTTCAGCCATCCAGAAAACAAAAGCAGCGCCAACCCCGCCAACTATAATACATACATGACCATAATTTTTTATTTCTGTTGGATTCCCAAGAGGTCCTATAACATCAAGTATTTCTTCCCCTTCATTTAAAAGTCCAAGTTTTGCTGTTGTTGTTCCTACTTCCTGAAAAATCAATGTAATTGTGCCCTTTTCTTTATCAATCCCTGCAATCGTTAAAGGAATTCTTTCTCCTTTTTCATCCACTCTTAAAACAATAAATTGTCCTGGAAATGCTTTTTTTGCAATCATTGGTGCTTCAACTACTATTTTTTTTATCTTTTCAGCAAGTTCTTCTTTTTTCAATATCCTGTTCATTTTGGTTTCTCCCATTTTAATAAATTCATTACACTGCTTAAAGTCCCTCCTTCTTTTATTTCCTTCCTGATTCTATTTTCTCTTTCAAGAACATCCATTGCTCTATTTGTAATTTCAACGATTTTTTCTTTTGGTATTACAACCACACCATCCAAATCAGCAACTATCCAATCACCGGGAAAAATAATCTGCCCTTCTATCTTCAATGGAATATTTATTTCTCCAAATCCTTTTGGCTCACCTGCTGAAGGAGTTATGACCGAAGCAAAAACTGGAAATTTAAGTTTAATTATTTCCTCAACATCTCTAACGCCGCCATAAATAACAACCCCTTCAAGTTTTTTCATTATCGCACTATTTGTTGCAAGTTCTCCCCAGCAAGCAGGTCCAACTCCGCCAGCATCAATAACAATTACATCTCCTTCTTCTGCTATATCAATTGCTTCAACTGGTTTTGCCCAATCCCCTGGATAGGTCCTTACAGTAACACATTTTCCAATAATTTTAAATTTTTCATTCAATACAGGTTTTACTCCTTTTATCCATCCACCCCTGTGTAAAGCATCAGAAATATTTGCAGTTGAAACCTTTTCTAATATTTCTTTAACATTTTCAAAATTTACTCTTTTATAAAGGATTGTTTCAACAGGTTTTTTTGTTTCAATTGCCTTTTTAATATCCATTACTGCTTTTTTTGCATCAGGTGATTTTGTTATTGCTCCACCTATAATTAAAATTGAAGCACCTGCCTTTACTGCCTCTACAACATTTTCAGAATTTAAACCTCCTGCAATTGCAACGGGAATATTTACATTTTTAACAATCTCTTTTAAAAAATCAAATGAGATTTTTCCTGTCATCTGCTGGTCTATTGGAATATGAAATCCTATATAATCTGCTCCAAGTTTTTCAACTTCTTTTGCTCTTTTTAAATTTCTGGATTCCTCCATTAAATCAACCAAAACTTCTCCTCCATAATTTTTTGCTGCCTCAATGCATTCCTTAATTGTCTGGTCGGATGAATTACCCATAACAACAACTATATTTGCTCCTGCCTTAAAAGCAATCTCTGCTTCAATTCTACCAGCATCCAGAATTTTCATATCAGCAATTATTTTTTTATCAGGGAAAAGGGTTCTCAATTTTCTTATAATTTCAACACCACATGACTTTATTAAAGGAGTTCCTGCTTCAATCCATAAATCTCCTGCTTCCACCACTTCTTTTACAAGTTTCAATGCCCTGTGTTCATCTACAAAATCAAGAGCAACCTGAATTACCGGGAATTTTTCCTTCATTTTATCTTCCTTGCTATCATTATAAAACCAGTATGTCCTCTCATTAAATCAACTGGTCTTGCTCTACTTTCATCTACAAGCCATTTTCTTTCAAAAATTTCAAAAACATTTATATCTATAAATCCATTCAATCCCTCAATAAACTGTTTTATCTGTATTATTTGTGGATTATAGTTTACCAGAATTCCTCCTTTTTTCAAGTATTTTAAAAGATTTTTTGCTCTCCATGGTTCCGGTAAATCAAAATAAATTTTATCTGCCCATTCTTCTTCAACATCAATCTTAAAATTCTCATCATAAACATCTCCAGTTATAAATTCCAGATTTTCAGGTATTTTTCCAAAAAAACTTTCTATATTCTTCATTGCAATTTCTCTAAAATTTTCATTTCTCTCAATTGTTATAACTTTTCCCTTTTTTACCACTGACATAATGCCTGTTAATAAAGAACCAGAACCTGTCCCTGTTTCAATCACATTATCTGTTTCTTTTAAATCAGAATAAAATAAAATTATAGCAACATCTTTAGGGTATATTATCTGTGTTTTCCTTTTTATTTTCAAAATGAATTCTGAAATGCTGGGTATATAAAAATAAAACCTTCTTTTGTTAATCTCCAAAACTTCAATATTATCTATTTTTTCAGGAATTTTAATATTTCCAAAATGTGTTGAAAATGTCTTTATGTTTTTATCAACAAGCCATTTTTTACCTTCGCAGAAAATTGTAATTTTTTTCATTTTTTATAAACATGTCCATCCACCATCAATTAAAATTGCACTTCCAGTTATAAATGGGCAGGCATCGGAAGCGAGAAAAACAGCAAGTGGGCCTATTTCTTCTGGATTCCCTATTCTTCCAGCAGGTATTTTTTCAAGAAAAAATTTTTTAATTTCAGGGTCTTTTAGAATCTTTTCATTTATAGGAGTATCAAAAACTCCAGGACATATACAATTTACAGTTATATTATATTTAGCCCATTCAACAGCAAGTGTTTTTGTAAGTTGCAGAATTGCTCCTTTTGTTGAGGAATAAATGCTTCTCCCCGGAATTGTTATAAAACTTAACATAGAACCAATCGTAATAATTCTTCCATATTTTCTCTCAATCATATGTCTTCCAACAATCTTACAGGTATACCAGGTCCCAAAAAAGTTTGTATCAAAAACATCCTTTGCTTCTTCAATTGTAAAATCTTCGGCATTTTTTCTTAAATTTATTCCTGCTGAAGTTATAAGTATATCTATTTTACCTAATTCTTTCAGTGTTATTTCTACAAAATTTTCAATATCTTCAAATTTTCTAACATCTCCTTTTATAAATATTACTCTTTTACCCGTTTCTTTCATAATTTCATTTTTTGCATTTTCTCCTGTGTTTTCATCTCTTCCTATTATAGCAATTTCAGCACCCGTATCTGCAAGTGCTTTCGCCATTTCCTTTCCCAAACCCTTTGTTCCTCCTGTTATAAGTGCAGTTTTTCCATCAAGTGAGAATTTTTTTAAAACTTTCATTTTTTACATTTCCTCTTGAGTTTCTTCAAAATCACAATATTATAACCATTTTCTCTTTTATATTCACAATAATCAATCATTTCTTTTATTAAATGAACTCCAAGTCCATAATCCGGGTCATTTAAACTTAAAGGATTAAAAGGAGTTCCATCATCTATTATTTCTATTTTAATTATATTTTCAAAATTTTCCCAGGTAACCTTAATGATATTTGGGTCATTATTCCTACATGTTATTATTGAACTGCAAATTTCATCAACTGTTAACATTAATTCCCATGTCTTTTTAAAACTGAGATTTGAAATTAAACATTTTTTTTGAATAAAATTTGAAATCAATTCTAAACTCCCATAACCTGCTTCAACAACTATATAATCAATATTTTCTTTTTTCATTATATAAAAATTTTACATAAATTTTTTCAATCTCGTCAACCATTTTTTCAACAGGAAATAACTGTTTTATCAATTCCTGTCCTTCCTTTCCCATTTTATCAGAAATCTCAGGATTTTCAAGAAGATAAATAATTTTTTCCTTTAATAATTTTATGTCCTTTGGTGGAATAAGAAAACCTGTCTTTCCATTTATAACTACTTCCTTTGTCCCATCTATATCAAAAGCAATTACTGGCTTTCCACCAGCAAGTCCCTGTGCAACTGCTTTTGGAAGACCCTCTCTTAAACTTGTATGAACAAGTATATCCATAATACTTACAAATTCTGGTATCTTTTTCGGTGGCACAAGACCTGTAAAAATCACCTTATCATAAATTTTGTTTTTCCTTGCATAGTTTTCGAGTTGTTCCCTTAAAATTCCATCTCCTACAAACATAAGTTTTGCTTCAGGATGAGTTTCAGATACCTCTTTAAATGCTTCAATTAAATAATTCTGTCCTTTCAAATAAAATAATCTTCCAATCATACCAATAACTTTATCATTTTCACTTATTCCATATTTTTTTCTCAATTGATTTCTTTTTTTTGCACATTCAAGATATGGTTCAACCTCAAAACCACTATAAATCACGGTATAATCTTTCTCTTTTCCAATTCCTGCTTGAAGTGATTTCTCCTTCATTATTTCTCCAACACATATAAAATGGTCTGTAAAGTAATAAGCAATTTTCTCGGATAGTATATAAAAAAAGTTTAAAATTTTATTTTGATATGGATGAAAAGGAAGTCCGTGAATTGTATGAATAACGATTGATTTTGGATTTGCTATTTTTGCTGAAATTCTACCAAGTATTCCTGCTTTCGCACTGTGTGTATGAACAATATCGTATTTTTTTCTTTTAAAGATTATAAAAAGTTTTAAAAATGCGATTATATCATAAACAGGATTTATTTCTCTAATTAGTTCCTTAACAATAATAAGTGGTATACCTTTTTCTTTTATTTTTTCTTCAAGAGAACCCTCAGGTCCTTTTGTTGGTCCACTTATTAATTCTACTTTATATCCTTTTTTAACAAGTCCTTCAACAGTAAAAATTGTATTTTCCTGCGCTCCTCCAATAATAAGTCGGGTTATAATATGGCAAATTTTCATATATTTATTTTATCAGATTTTTTTGAAAGATAACAATTGAATTACCTTATACCACAGAAATTTACATATTTTTTCATTATCTCCTTAATTTTTTCAAACTCTACTTCTGCGTATGTCTCTTCCTTTCTAAATTCTTCATTTACAAGTTTTGAAGGAATAAATTTTTGAAGATAATATTTTTTTGCTCCTTTTATCAATTCCCCAATTTCTTCAAAATCATTAATTTCAAGTTGCTTCTTAACTACTGTTGTTCTGAATTCATAATCAATTTTAGAATTTTTTATTAAATTTATTGATTTCATTATTTTTTCTTTCTCCACATTAGCACCTATAATTTTTTCATATTTTTCAAAAGGTCCTTTTACATCCATAGAAATATAATCAATTAAATTTTCCTGTAAAAGTTTCTCTATAATTTCAGGTCTTGAACCATTTGTATCAAATTTTACCTTATATCCCATATTTTTAATTTTCTTTATAAATTCAATTATATCCGGCTGTATTGAAGGTTCTCCACCAGTTATACAAACTCCTTCAAGGTATTTTTTTCTTTTTTCAAGAAAATCAAATAAATATTCTTCATCAATAACTTTTTCAAACTTTTCAGGTAAAACAAGTTCTGGATTATGACAGTAGGGACATCTGAAATTGCATCCCTGAGTAAAAATAATACAACTTATAAGTCCTGGAAATTCAATTAAAGATGTTTTCTGTATGTTTCCTATTTTCATTTAAGGACAAATGTTCTCCTTAATTTAAATTCTTCATATTTCCCTTTATTCCACTGACTTACAGGTCTTAAATAACCTACAATCCTTGAATAAACCTCAGTAATACTTCCGCACTTTGGACAGGTAAAATGTTCTCCTTTTATATACCCATCATCAGGACATACGCTGAATGTTGGAGAAATTGTAAAATAAGGCAATCTAAAGTTTTTACATATTGTGCTGACAAGTTTCTTAATCCCTTCTTTTGAATCAATTTTCTCTCCTACAAAAATATGTATTACAGTTCCTCCAGTATAAAGTGTCTGCAATTGGTCTTGTTTTTCAAGAACTTCAAATATATCATCTGTATAATTTACTGGAAGATGTGTAGAATTTGTATAAAATGGCTCTGCTCCTTTTCTATATTCTTCTTCATTTGCTACTATTATGTCAGGAAATTTATTTTTATCTATTTTTGCCAACCTATAACTTGTTCCTTCTGCTGGAGTCGCTTCAAGATTATAGATATTGCCTGTCTCTTCCTGAAATTTTTCAAGTTTTTCCCTCATAAAAAGCATTATTTCTTTTGCAAATTCAATCCCTTCTTCAGTCCCTATATCCTTACCAAAAAGATTCAAACATGCCTCATTCATTCCAATTATCCCTATTGTTGAAAAATGATTTACCCAGTATTTACCAAACCTTTCCTTTATATTTCTTAAATAAAACTTTGAATATGGATATAAATTTTCATCTGTTAATCTCTCAATAACTTTTCTCTTTATTTCCAAACTTTCTCTTGCAATATATAAAAGGTCATTCAATCTTGACTTAAACTCTTCTTTTGATTTTGATAAATAACCTATCCTTGGAAGATCAATGGTAACGACACCTATACTTCCTGTGAGCGGGTTGGCTCCAAAAAGTCCTCCTCCTTTTTTCTGTAAATTCCTTGTATCCAGTCTCAATCTGCAACACATACTGCGAACATCTTCGGGCTTCATATCAGAATTTATGAAATTTGCAAAATAAGGGATACCATATTTACCAGTCATTTCCCAGAGACCATCAAGAATTTTATTATTCCAGTCAAAATCCTTTGTTATATTGTAAGTTGGTATTGGAAAAGTAAAAACTCTCCCTTTTGCATCTCCTTCTTGCATAACTTCAAAAAATGCCTTATTTATCATATTCATCTCTTCCTGAAATTCTCCATAAGTTTTATTCTGCAATTTTCCTCCTATTACAACTGGCTGGTCTTTATAAACTGGAGATACAACCAAATCAAAAGTAAGATTAGTGAAGGGGGTATTATGGAAAACTAAAAGGCCTACTCCTCCAACAAAATTTTCTTGGGGTAAATCCACAGAAATATCGTATTCAAATTCATTTTTGTATTCATATTCCTCTTTTCCCAAACAAACCCTAGCTTCAAAATCTTCAACTTTGTATTCTTTTCGGGCAGGGAAATTTTCTTTGAAAACTCTAATTATCCATTGATTTCTCCAATTTTTATTTTTTTCTCGTGGTTTTTCAGTGTAAACACTAAAACGAATGTTGTTTTGAGCTAAAAGTAAACTCAAGCTTGAAGCCAATTTTCTTGAAGTAGTTGATAGATCCCAGTGATTTTTATATTCCTTCGCTTCTCCTTTTAGTAATTCTTGAATGAATATCTTTTGATATTTTGTAGAAAGTTCAAAAATGTACCACGGAACGACTTTATTGAAAGCCATTATTCCACAACTCAAACTAATAATCTCTGATAGCAAACCTTTACCAGCTATTTTTCTGACAATTTTAGTTTTGTTTCCTTTAGGAGAGTATCCTTGATTTTTTTGAATTTCTCCGAGAGATTTCAATTTTTTGAGAATTTTTAAAATTTCTTTTACATTTTCGGGGTCTGCCTGAGAAACAAAAAGAGGAACGGAAATTCCTTTGTGCCCTTCTCCTACATACCAAGCAGAAAGTTTAACAAAGTTTTCCAAAATTTCTCCCTTAAGAATCCTTGGATACCAAATTTTGCTATTTTTCAATTTAAACAAAGTTTCTCTCTTTTGTTCCCCAAATTTTCTCCAAATATCGTATCTAATAGCTTTTCTTTTAAGCCATTCTTTCCAAACTTTTCTATCTCTTATTCCAAAATCTACGTAAAATGGATAGATCGCCTGATACTCCTGAATAATTTTATGTTTTATCTGAGAAAGAGTGCGGGTAGGATTTATTTTAACAAAAACATTTTTGTGGATTTGAGGAAATTCATCGATTAATTCCACTAAATCTAATTCTTCTTTGTTTGAATTATTCTCGAGTTTACTCAAGGCCAAGAAATGATTTTTCTCGTTTAAATGTCGATAATCCTTGGCAATTTCTACCTCATAAGGCTTTACTGGCTTTGGGTTAAAATTTGAATCGAATTTTTCAAAGGCAAACAAAGAATGAGCGGGTGAAACTTTAACTTCTCCTCTGTTTGTTCTAATTTTTATAAATTTTGAATCTTTGGGAACCTTGTGACGAATAAAAGCCTTAATTCTTGCCCAAACTGCTTTTCCATGAGAATCAAAAGAAAGCGCATAATAATCGTCGTAGTTTTGAACCGCAAAACTACTTGGATGTTGTTCAATAATCCTATGAGAATTTTTTTCAAATTTTTCATCTACTAATTTTCCAATCTCAACAAATTTTATTTTCCCTTTATGTTTAATCACCACTAATTCATCCCAATCCAAGCTCTGAAATCCAACCCTTGTGGGCACATTTAGATTAAACAAAAATTCCTGAATGCATTGCTTTACATCTTTGTAACTCAACCCATCGTATCTTATAAAAGGTGCTAAAAGTGTGTCAAAATTAGAAAATGCTTGTGCGCCAGCAGCTTCACCCTGGAGAGAGTAGAAAAAATTAACGATTTGTCCAAGGGCTGTTCTAAAGTGTTTTGCTGGAGAACTCTCAACTTTTCCAGGAGCTCCTCTGAACCCAGTGAGTAGTAAATCATATAAATCCCAGCCAACACAATAAACACTTAAAGAACCAAGGTCATGAATATGAAAATCACCTTCAATATATGCTCTTCTCACTTCTGGAGGATAAATACTATTTAACCAGTATGTCTTTACAATTTCAGATGATACATAATTATTTAAACCCTGAAGAGAAAAACTCATATTACTATTTTCTTTTACTCGCCAGTCAATCTGATTTAAATACTGGTTTATCAAGTCAAGGTTTGCCTTTGTTGTTATTTCTCTTATTTTTGCATGCTGTTCTCTGTAAATTATATATGCTTTTGCTGTTTTTTTATAAGGAGAATGAAGTAAGACCTCTTCAACTATATCCTGTATTTCTTCAACAGTAGGAATTTTATCCTTTATTAATTCAGTCGCAAGGTCAAGAACTTTTATTGTTAATTTTTTCGCAACATCCATTCCAAATTCACCTGTTGCCTGGCCTGCCTTAAAAATTGCATTTGTAATTTTTGATGAATCAAAATCAACAATTCTTCCATCTCTTTTAACTATCTTTTTGAACATTTCTACCTCCTATTTTTTCAATTTCTTTTAAAAATTGTTCAACATCTTTAAATTCCTGATAGACAGAAGCAAATCTTATATACGCAACCTTATCAAGTTTTTTTAATTTTTTAATTACCATATTTCCTATTTCCTTAGAACTTACTTCATCTATAAATTTTTGCCTTAAGGAACCCTCAATATCTTCAACAATTTTATTTATCTGGTCTGTACTTATCGGTCTTTTTTCACATGCTTTTTGAATACCTGTAAATAATTTCTCTCTGCTGAATTTTTCTCTTCTACCGTCTTTTTTTACAACAATAAGTGGCTTCATTTCTATTTCTTCATAAGTTGTAAATCTTTTTTTACATTTCAAACAAATTCTTCTTCTCCTCACCAAAAGTCCATTTTCTATCTCTCTGGAATCAATAACCCTATCTTTTAAATACCCACAAAAAGGACATTTCATTTTCAATATATTGTAGAACAAATTTTATAATACAACAACATATTGTAATTTTATTATAACAGGAGTAAATTTTTTGTCAAGTTTTTTTTTCGGATTAATAAAAAGAATTAATAGGCAATTCAAAAATTTATATATTTAAAATAAAATTTACAGAAGTTTTTAATGCATTTTAACTATTTATTTACCACAGGTTGAACAGGATGTTGCTGAACAGGTTGAACAGGAAGATTTTGTTCCCGAAGAAAGACCCTTTTCTTCTCTTTCTTTTCTTTTATATTCTTCACTTCTGTATTCAGTTGTATAAAAACCCGGTCCTTTAAAAATAATACCTCCTCCAAGCCCTATTATCTTTTTTAAAGTTTCATTTTTACATTCAGGACATATTTTCAATGGTTCTTCTGTCATTTTCTGAAATTTTTCAAATTTATATCCACAATTTTTGCATTCATATTCATAAGTTGGCATACCTTCCTCCTTTTTATTTTTTAGATAATTAAATTTACCCAAAAGTTTCAAATGTGTCAATAGCCCTTATAAACATTAAGAATTTCTCCAAAATAAACCCTGTGATAGTTTCCTGAAGGATATATCTCTTTTTTTATACCCCCATTAATAAAATCAGGATTAATATCAGTTTTTGCGATTATTCTACATTCAAAATTGATAAAACACTCTTTTATAATAGGAGATTTTACATTTTTTGATTCTATTAAATTCAACCCGCTTTCTTTAAATTTATCAACATTCCTCCCTGAAACACTCCCGAAATAGTTAACAACTTCTTTATAATCATCCTCTGCAATATTTACTGTAAAATCACCTGTCTCTTCTATCAAAAAATATGTATATCTTGATGGTCTAACGAAAACAATAAAAACAGGTCTACCCCAGACAATCCCTATATTACCCCATCCAATTGCCATGGCATTTGGTCTTCCATTTCCATCAATTGAACACAATAATCCTCTACCGTCTTTAAGTCCATCTATCGTTTCTTTCAAAATTTCTATAAAATTTACTTCCTTTTTCATAATTTACCCCCCTTTAATACTTCTTTGAAAAAATCTGTTGTTTCCTCAATTACTCTTTTTTCGCTCTCTTCTGTTGTAAATGTATGTCCTCCTTTATCAAGTATTAACATTTTAAGATTAATCGCATTTTTATGAAATTTTTCAAAATAAAAAAGTGCGTGTTTTAAATCAAGAGAAAGGTCATCTTTTGTGTGAATAATAAAAACATTTCCCCTGTATTTTTCAGTAAATTCTTTCATATCAATTTTTTCAATTGACTCAATAAAATCCTTTCCAATATAATGACCCATTCCAGGAATATAACATCTACCATATTTTTCAATTTTTTCTCTTATTTTTTTTGTTAAAATCTTTTTTTTAATAATTTTTGGAAAAGCAAGTGGAGACCACAAACATAATGCCTTTACTTCTTTAAATTTATGAGCAACATAAGTAGCAGTGACCGCTCCCATTGAAAGACCGCAAATTCCAATTTTTTCCTTTTCAATGAAATCAAATGCTTTTAAAAATTCCATTGCCTTTTCTCCATCTTTCATTTCTGTTAAAAGAGACATTTCTTCAAAATTTCCTTCACTATCACCTGAACCATAAAAATCAAATCTTAAAACAGAAAAACCCTCACCACATAATTTTCTTGCAAGTTTTGTAAAAATAAAATGGCTTTCACATTTATTACCTGTGAAACCATGAAAAAGTATAATTCCAGGAGATTTTTCTTTTTCAGGAATATGAAGAACTCCAGATAATTTGCCTTTACTTCCATCAAAAACAACCTGCTTTTCCATATAACCTCCTATATTAAAGGAATAACATCTTCTACTTTTATCTTTTCAAGACATTCTTTATCTTTACAATCTTTCATTTTTTCATATTCACATGGACTGCAATCTACTTTTTTATAGACAATTTTAACATTTTTTCCTCTTGGAGCCCAAATAAAAGGAGATGTAGGTCCAAATATAACTATTGTTTTTACACCTGTTATTGAAAATAAATGTGAAATTCCAGAATCGTTTCCAATATAAGCAATTGTTTTTTTTGCAATCTCTATAATTTCATCAAAAGAAGGATTTATAATTATTTCTCCATTAAAATTTTTAAACCAGAATTCATAATCCTCTGCTGGTCCAAGAATAATTTTTACATTTTTCAGTATATTTGCAAGTTTTAAAAAATTTTCTTTTTGCCAGTTTTTATTTATATTACCACTCCCTGGATGAATAACATAAAATTCTTCTTTATTTTCCAAATTTAAATCTACATAAGAATATAAGTTTTCACCAAATATTTTTTTCAGTGGCTCAAGTAAAAAATCTGTTATATGAATATTGAGTTTTTCTTTTTTTACAGGATGGAAAAATATTTTCTTTTTGAAATTCTTTTTTAAATTTTCTCCTATTATTTCATTCTCATCTGTATATGAAACAATAATATCAAAATCTTTAAGAAACTCTTTCAATTTGTCATTTTCTTTCTCAAAGAAAAAAAGATATTCACTTGAATCAATTGGAATAAAATTTTCAATATATCCATATTTTTCAACAAAATTTTTATAAATACCTTTACCTGCAACAAAAACTTTATATCCGTTTTCTTTAAAATTAAAAAAAACAGGAAATGTCAAAATTAAATCACCGAGTGCTCCCTCCCTGATTATAAGTACTTTTTTCATTTTCAAAAATCCTGCCAATTTCATCTATAATAATCTGAAGCCCTTCTTTATCCGGTAAATTTTTATAAACATAATCATTCAATTTAAAAAACCTTTCTCCATTTTCAGCAAAAATTTTATAAAGGTCAATAAAATAAAAATTTCTTTTTTCTGTAATCTCTTTGATTTTTTCTCTATATGATTGAAAAATTTCCGGATATGGATAAGAAGGAAATGGAGAACTTACGATTATATTTGAATTTTTTTGAGACAAAAGATATAAAATACTATCATAAACCTTTCCCCATTCATCAACTCTATGTCTTCTTAAAAGTGAATTTATAAATGGAAAAAGGCAAACTATAGATTCATTCTCTATTTTATCAAGAATTTCCTGAATAAACTTAAATTCACAAAAAAGATAATTTTCATATTTCGCCTCTTTAATATTTAAAACTTCTATCTTTTTTTCGTTTAGGAACTGAATTAATTCAGGTGAAAAATCTCCAATAAAAATCATTTTTGAAAATTTACTTTCTTTTTTTACATTTGAATATTCAGGAATTTTAAAGATAATGTAAGAATCGTTTCTTTTTAAAAATGGGCCATCAATAATAAAATTCTTTTCATTCAAATCAACTAAATCTATTATTTTTTCTTTCAGTTTTATATCATAAAAATAAAGTTCAATTCTTATTTCATTCTCAGGATTTAATGATAAATTTATTGTTTTCCCATTCTCTTTCCCTGGAAAAAGGTATAATTCCTCTTTATTATTTTGAGATACAAGATTATATTTTATTGGGATTTCTGTTAAATTTTCAACTCTCACAGGAATATAAATTTTTTCATTCTCATATATAAAATTTTCAAAGGGAAGAATATTGAAATTTGTCTTTATTTCTTTTTCTTCACCAAGAATTATTTTATGTTCAAATTCTCCAGATAGTTTATCCTTCTCAACTTTAAGTTTTACATTTATTTCTTTTTTTTCGCCTTCTAATTTAACAAAAACTTTTTCTCCGGTATATATTTTCTTATCAATCTCCCATAAGTATCTATCGGATGAAAAAAATGAGGCATCAAGTTTAAGAAATATTATTTTTTTCTCATCAATTTTAAATGGACCTTCAATATCATAATTAAAATAAGGAGTATTTGGAGAGATTAAATTTTCTACTTTTTGAATTTTCATCTTAACAGGTATTTCATTTAAAGATGTAATATCCCAGTAAACTTTCCCTTTATCATTGTAAAACCCTATTCCCTCTACATTTCTCTCTTTTACTTTTAAAAGAGGAATTTCCATTTTTATCCATTTACCTATTTCTGGCAATTCACCTAATTTTTCCTTAATTATTCCTTTTATATTTATAACATCTTTACCAAAAGAAAAATAATAATGTCTTCTGTATCTTGAAATAACTTCAAGAATTATTTCTTCTGGAGGGTTTTCTTCTTCTATAAAAAGATATGTAATAATTTTATCTTCAGGAGTTACTGGAAATTGTTTTTGGAAATTTACCCTATGGAATGAAAAACCAGAAGTCCCTGTATGTGAATAAAATCCTGATAATGATTTTTCAATCCAGAGCCATACTCCTGATTTAATTGAATCAGGGGGAAGATAATCATCAATTAAAATCTCACCGGTTTTAAATTTCTCATAAATTTTATTTTTTTCACTATAACCAATATAAACTTTATAATTAATTGAATCAGTGGGCTTAAAAACAACTTCCATTTCATCTTTAAGAAAATTCACACCCAAAATTTCACACTCTTTTCCATTTTCATCAATAATTCTAATGTCATTATATTTTTCTTTCCCTGAAATAAAATTAAAAGAGGCAATTTTAACAATCTCAAGTAATTTTTTATTTTCACATGATAAATTCAACAAATATTTATATTCAGGAAAAACAAGAAATTGAAGCATTAAAAAAAATAAATAAATTTTTTTCATTTTTCCCTTTTTATTTTTAAAGCAATATCCTTCTCAAAAGGAATAACAGGAATTACAATTTCTTTTTTATTTTCAAGAATCATTACTTTTATTATTTCACCCTTGTAAGTATCCCAGAATTCAATCCTGTAATTTCCGGGCGAAAAACTTTTTAAATTTAAAACAGCATTTTCAATTTTTTTAGGTTTTATTCTTTTTAATTGACTGTTAAATATTTTTTTATCAAATATCCAGAAAAAACCCTCTTCTTTATTCTGAATACCCACAAAATCAACATCAATTCCTTTAATATTTCCATCAGATACCTGCAAAAATTTATTCCTTCTATCCTCATCTTCCCAGAATTTTGAAAGTGCTTTATAATGATAATAAAGGTCAAAATGGTCTATAAATGGCCACCACCAGAATAAAGCAACTCCAAACATTGGCATCATTGAAGAAGACCATATACCTCCATGTAAATTATCCTCAAGAAAAACTCTATCCTTTCCTGCTCCAAATTCATTTATCATCATTGGTTTTCCATAAAATTTTCTCTTTTCGTAATAGTCCTTAACACTATCCACAATTAAATTATGATATGCATTACCAACAAGCGATTCAAGTTCTGGAATTACCCAGACCATAGGGTCATCTTCTCTTCTACAATAATGGGTTGAAATTGGTTTTTTATAAGGGTCAATTGATTTCAAATAAGGATACATTATTTTATGCCAGTATCTTACTTTTTCAGAAGAATAAAAACCTGTTAAATCAACTTCATTCCAGAATTCCCAGAAAACAATATTTGGTGAATAACTCCATCTTGAAACAATATAATCCAATCTCTGTTTGAATAATTCTATTGCCTTTTCATTTATAAAAAATTCATCAGGAGATTTTAAAAATCCACCATTTATTTCATTATAAGGATTATCCCACCATTCAGCATCAGGATTAATACTAAATTGACCATGATTAATTAATGTTAAATCCATATATATACCATATTCTTCGGCAATATCACAAATATAATCAAGTTTCCATGAGTTTTCTAAACTGTATTTACCCAGATTTTTAAAGTGTGGTGCATAATTATAATTCCATTCTATTCCAAGCCACCAGACACCCATCCAAACTCTTGCATAATTTTCTCCATTTTCTGACATCTTTTTAAAATATTTATCATATGCAAATGTTCCAAGACCTTTTCTGTAAGTAAATTCATAATTATAGGGACTTCTTTCATCATCAGGTGACCTTAATGTATGCCCTATGGGATAGAAGAATTTACTATTTGAAAATGAAAGGTAATATCTATCATTTCTATCCCAGTTAACAAAACCATTTTTATTGCTTTCAATCACTTCAAAATTTCCAGTATATATTTCAATTTCATTATTATCTTTTAAAACATTAATTTTATAAGTATAAATACCTGTCTCAGATGGAGTAAATCTTATTTTCCATTCACTTTTTCCATATGGAATTAATTTTTCTCCTTCATCATAAATTGTCCTTAAATAATCATGATAGAAAAAAGCAGGAATTTCATAAATTTTACCGGAAGGAGAAATAAAAATTCCTTTAATTTTTAAGTCGGGTTTAAAAGGATTTTCAAAAATATATGGAATTTCAAATGTTACTTCAAACTTTTCATATCTTCCTATTTTTTTTGAGTTTTCCCTGAAATTATAAAGAAAGATTTTATCCTCTCTTTCCTCTTTAATACCCTCAAAAGAATCAAAATAAATCTCACCATTATAAATATCAGCAAACCATATTATTATTCCAATTTCTTTTATATTCTCTTTAACATAACTGTCAAATGCTTTTAAATGAGAAACAGGTTTCCAGAAATCATTATTTTCTCTTAAATTAAGAACTACTCTTTTTTCCTCTCCCCTCCTTATTTTAATTTTCTTTGTTTCAAACCAGTTATATTCATCATCTTTTAAATAAACAATAAATTCACCATCAATGCCTTCTTCTTCAGGAATATAGATTTTAAAGGTTAGATAATCAAAAAATTTCAGGTTTAAATTCCCCTGATAAAAAATTCTGATATTTCTCAAGTTCTTAATTTCTGCACATAAAGAAAATTCTCCAGTATTTACATATTTTCCTGATGAATAAATTTTTAGAGATTCAGGTTCTATCTTCCAGTTATCCGTGTTTTTTTCAAAATCAAAAATCATCTCACAAAAAACAGGAAATATAAAAAGAAAATAGAATAAAATCAATCTTCTCATTTTCTAAATATTCTCTCCTTAAAATTATAGATTTTAATATTTTCCTGTATAATCTTTACATCTTCCGGAATAAAATTGTCAATCACAAGTTTAAAATTTTCAATATCAAAAGTATTTTTCTCTCCTTTTAGTAATATTTCTTCTCTCTCTTTCTTTCTTATTTCTATTTCAGGAAAATAAAAGATTATATTTTTATTTTCTGGATATTCAATTTTTATTTTGAAGTTTTTATCTTTAACTTCCCAAAAAAGCAAATTCCCTTCCTCCCTTGAAGGCACAGGGTCAATTTTCAAGGGCTTCTCATAATTTTTCAAATTCTTTAAACTTATCTCCCAGTTTTCTTCTTTAAAATTAAATTCAAAACTCAAAATAAATTTATTTTCAATTGTCTCATTTTTATATTTTAAATCAAAGTCATTTGAAAAAATTTCTTTAACAGGATAAATCAACTTATAAATATTTTTCTTTTTCCAGTCACTTTTATCAATAAAAATTTCTCCTTCCCACTTTAAACAAAATCCATCCTTATCTTTATCTATCATAACATATGGTTCAGACGAAAAATCAATCCCATCTATTTTACAAATTAAATGAAAATTTGTTTTTCTTTCATTCTCTGAATATGGATAAAATTCTATTTCCTTTGTTAATTGATTTAAAAAAACGATTTTATCTTCTGGAATTAATCTTGTAGAATTTAAATCTGTTTTCCTGAAAAATATATAGAGTAAATTTTCTGACTTATCCTTTATCTCAAAAAAATTACTTTTTAAATTTTCAATTTCTCTTTGAATACTTCTATTTTTTGTCGTTTCAATATCTTTTAAAATCTCAAAAAATCTCTTTGTTTCTCCTTTTTCAAGGTATATTTTTGCAAGTAATATTTTTGCATTTTCATTATCACTATTTTTTTTCAGATAATTCTCAACTACTTTTTCTGCTTCATCTATATTACCTTCTTTAAAATAACTTTCTGCAATCTGAAGATAATAATTTTCTTTCCCAAATAGTTCTATTATCTTTTTGTAATTTTCTCTTGCTTTTTCATATTCGTCTATTTTCATATAATTATCTGCTATTCTCCTTATTATTTCTTCCTTATATCTATCTTCATCTATCTTTTCAAAAAATTTTTCGTATATACTTATTTTTTCCAGATAATCATCAATAGTAGTAAGTTGCCTATCAAATTTTCTTTCTATTGCATTCAAAAAAAGATCAACAATTGTATTTTTATTTTTTCCGCTCTTTAATAAACCATCCAGAAAATTCCAGAGATTTTCTTCAAAGATTTTTCTTTCATTTTCATTTGTGATTGTATTGAATAAATTGCTTATAATCCACTGATTTCTTGAAGAAGTGGGATAAAATTTTATAAAATTGAGATAAATTTTACTTGATTTTAAATCATAGGGAAAAATTTTATTTATTATATTATAGGTTATATCTCCATTTGTTTTCCTTTTCTCTTCTTCATCTTTCAAAATTTCAAAACCTTCTTCAATCATTCCTGAATCAAAATTTTCAAATGCCTTAAAGATTTTAAATGAAAGTGAATCGTCAGGCAAAGATTTTAAAGTTAAAGACCTTTCTTCTTTATTTGAAATTTCTCTGTAAAATGAGATAGAAAGAAATATTGTATACCAGTTATTCTTTTCATTCTTAAACACTTCTATAAATTGTTCCTTACTTTTATCATATTCTCCAGTGTTATAATATGCTTCTCCAAGTCGTTCTCTTATTTGATAGTCCTGAGGATTATAACTTAATGAAAGAGTATAATTTTCTATTGCCTTTTGATAATTTTTGCTCCAGAAAAAATTATTACCTATTTCATTATATGCCCTTGAGAGATTATATTTTATAAACTGTAATGCACCAGGAGATTTATTAATTATATCCTGAAATTTTTTTAAAGCATGATTACCTAATTTTATTACATTTTCTATTTTTTTATCTCTCCAGTAAATTTCAAAGAGAGTTCTTAAAGCATCATATATATTGGCTGGTTTTTCAAAATCTGTTTTATAAATTAAATCTTCAAGATAAGAAATTGCTTTTTCTGTATTTTTTAGATTATAATACGAAATACCGATGAAATAATATAACTCAGGATTTTGTTTGTATTTGTTTTTTTCTTTTCCCAGAATATTTATCACATTTTCATAGTTTTTTTTATTGAATTCTTCTTTTACTTTTTCAACAATATTTTCTCCACAATTTAATAGGAGTTGGAAAAATAAAAAAAAACAAATAAGTTTCTTCATTTTATCTATTAAGACGGTAGGTAAGAAGTATTGGTTTATTATTCCTTAAGATTTCAACTGTCACAACCTGAACATTTGAATTTTTTATCTGATTATAAACATTAAAAGCAGTGCTTATGCTATCTATGAGAATTCCGTTTACTCTTCTAACAATGTCTCCATTTCTTAATCCATATTGAAACGGAATACTCCTTTCAGGTAAGTTTAAAACTCTAAATCCTTCAATTTTCCCTTCATTTACATTCGGAATTAAATTCAAATTTTCTATCAAACTTCTATCATTTATAAGTGTATTTATTGTTTTGTTAAAATCAACATCCATTGTTACAACATTTTCTGGAATTTTTGGTGTTTCAGGAACTACAGGAGAAATAGAAATTTTTGAAGTTTCTTCTTTTGATACAACAAGTGGAACTCCTGAGGATTTATTTTCCAGATTTAAAGTGACATTTTTACCATCATATTCAAAAATAACCTTATCAATCAAAATTTTGACAATCTTACTTTCTCTAACTTTCTCTCCTTCTTTAAAAATATCTTCTGAATTTTTCGCTTTATCTTTAATTATTACAAAGGAAGTGCCTTCTGGAAAATAAACAATTCCAACAATTTCTATCAGCGTTTCAAGAGAAGGTAAAGGTGGTGGTTTTAAAATACTTGTTGTATCAACTTTGGGTTGAGGTGGTGGTAAAGGTGCAGTAAAAATGTTCCTTTTCAAAATTACTGATTCTCTTGAAATACAATTAACTGCAAAAAACACAAAGAAAATAAGAAACTTTCTTCTCATTTTGATAAACTTTATATATCTTATTGCGTCTGCCATTTCTTTTTATTATACCTGTAAAAAACAAGTAGAATAAATAATAGAAGTAAAATTTTGAAATTCAGAAGTAAAATAACAGGTATTAATAGAATATAAAGAATGAATTTGACAGGTAAAATCAAAAATTTATTTTCTTTTAAGAATTTTGCAAATTTGGGTGAATGAGTATAATAAAATTTGACAAACTTTTTCCCGATTAAGTTCTTTATTAAAATTTTATCCCTGAATTCCTTAAATATCTTTACTTGCCAACTATTTTCTCCAAAACATACACTTGCTATAAAACAACCTCCCATTTGCTGAGAAGGAATTCCAGAAGTATCAATCCATATATAAAAATACTTTGTAGATTGGTCATAACTTAAACCCGAAGGTATAGTTTCTTTATTAGGATAAGAAGAATCAGGTCTTGCATACCATGAATATCCAAACAAAGGATTTGAATGTAAAGCCCTGACCCTTATATACCATCTCGCTTTTTCCCATAAAATATGTGTATCATAAACAATAACTTCGCATAGACCTGATTGATAATTATAAACATTACCTGCAATTACCTGTAATTGTGAGTCAGGGTTTGTTACATCATCCGGTTTTCTATTTTTCCAGAATTCAACATAATAATAACTTTCACTCTGAGTATTATCGCTCCATTTAATTACAAGAGAATTCCAGCCGCCATATACCTGTAAACTTGTAGGATTTTCATTAAATGGAAACGCTGTTGGAATTGCCCATACTGGATTTGAATCTTTATACTCGCCTGTGTGGGAATTGATTGCTCTTATAAAATAATAATAGGGTCTGCTATCCGGATATATAGAAGTATCAACATAAGTAGTAGAATCTGGAGGAACCGTCTTAATTGCTGAATAAGATGGATTTGGATTGCCTATTGAAGGATGTTTTCTGTAAATCTCAAATGATGTATGTGTTGAATTAGATAATTGATTCCATCTTAAATCTATTCTCCTTTCTCCTCCTATTGCAGAAAGTCCAGTTGGTGTTTGCATCTGTTGAGGGAAATCTTCAAGAATCCAATAGAGAGACATATTATCACTTAAAAAGGGTGAGAGATAACTATATACTCTACCTGCTTTATTGCTAACCTGAATACCACAAACAGCATTAGCACCATTATCATAACTTGGATTTCCAAATTTAACATCCTTATAATTAAATAAAATGTCTGATTTATTCTCAAAAAATACAACCTGAAAAGTTACTCCATCTGTCCCTCCGACATTATAATGAGGAACATTTCTCCATTCTATAACAAGTTTTCTATTCGGTGCATTTCCTGTAATTCCATAATAAACATTATTACTTCCTAAATTAATTCCTGAAGGTAATAGGTTATCTCTAAAGGGCGCAATTTGAATATTTAAAGAAGAGTCAGGAATTCCAAAAAAAGAATACTGCGTCCAGTAATAATATCTAATATCATCAAAAAAACTTATAATTCCATTTGAGTCAATATAAATTTCTGTAAAACCTGGTTCATATCCACCAAATTTAATTGGAAAAGGAGAGGTAATTTTAATTACTTCGTCACTTGTCAAATATAAATTTGTCTCATTATTTGTTATATCCTCCCAACTAAAAGCAGTTGGATAATAGTTATAACCTTTAAGAAAATAGCACTCAAAAGAATCTGAATCTGGAAATGTAAATATCTTTTTCTCAGGAAATGTCCCTCCAAAAGTATATCTTCCAGAATAAATTCCATCTCCACCAATCCTGTCAAATCCATTTCCATCATCAAGAAGTGTTATACTTTCAGTGTTATCAACATTTACAATAACATTTCCATTCCCCCTTTCATCTTTTACATTTAAAGCAGACAAATCAAGTTTATCTTTATAATAACAGGAAACTTTATCTCCAACTGGTCTTAATCTTGAAAAAACAGTTTTCCCTTTTGGTAAAACAGCATCAAAAGCATTTATTCTTTTCCCTGTAATTGAAATATCTTTTAATTCTGATATATCGTCTCCACTACTTAATATTAGATTTTTTATTTGTTTCCAGTCATATGAAGGAAATTTTGATTTTACTAACGCTGCAAGTCCACTTACAAAAGCTGCTGCCATACTTGTTCCATTCTTACTTCCATAAGTATCAGTTGGTAAAGTGCTATATATATCTTTTCCAGGTGCACCAACATGAACTTTATATCTACCATAATTTGTTCCAGTGCCTAATGGAGAAAAAATCGCTGGTTTATCATTCACATCTGTAGCAAGAACTGCTATTACATTTGGAAGATAAATTCCTGCAGGAATAAATGGATGATAATCAATATTCATTAAATCATTACCTGTTGCCGCTAAATCATTACCTGCTGCCGCTATAAACAAAATTCCTCTTTCCATCAATTTTTCTATTGCTTCTTCTAATACCTGTGATGTTCCATAATTACCAAAAGAAGCATTTACAGCAACAATATTTTCTCCTTCATCTTTCCTTTTTAAAACATATTCAATACCTTCAATAACCCAATCAGTCGTTATAATTCCTGAGGATGTCCCTATTTTTAAAGGCATAAGTCCGACTTTCCAGTTAACACCACAAACTCCTTCGTCATTATTCCCTATTGCTCCTATAATTCCTGCCACATGTGTTCCGTGTCCTCTATAAGGTCCGGAAGGTGGCGGTTCAACAAATTCAGATGGTGCTCCTCTTCTATAATCAAATGTTCCAATTGAAGGGTTAATTCCATAAAAATCATCAATATATCCATTTTTATAGTCATCAATATTATTATAATTAACTTGACCAAAAATTAACTCTTGTTTATTTATCCACATATTACCACTACTTCCTAAACCATTCCCAAGTTCAGGATGTTTTCTATCATATCCATCTATTGTCATTGGACCAGGAGTATAATCAATCCCTGTATCAAGAATAGCAACAACAATTGAAGTATCTCCTGTAGTTAAATCCCATGCCTGTTCTGCTTTTATTTTTGATAGACCCCATTGCTGAGAATATCCAGGGTCATTTGGAACAGCAAGAAATTTTAAAATATAGTTTGGTTCAGCATATATCACCCCATCTTCTGTCTTTAACTCATTTATTTTCCTGAAAACATCCTTTCCATCATTTATTTTAAAAACATAAAGATTTTCAATTAAACTAAATTTACTTTTTACAGTTAAGTTATATTTTTCACATAATGTATTTACTATTTCCGCATTTTTTAACTTCACAATAACTTCATCAGGCACATATAGGAGTTCAACTGCTTTCTTTTGCCATCTTTCTTCTGAAAAAATTAAAAATGAAAGAAATAAAATGAATAATAATATTTTTCGCATATTTTCCCTCCTAACTGTTAAACTTTTTTCGCAAGTTTTTCAATTTGACCGTAAAAATTATCAAAACTGTAACACAGGAAATAAGATATATAAGTAGAGGATTTAAAAAAATGTAAACTATTAAAATTACTGGATAAAGCAATATTTTAACAAGCAAACTTAATGGTTTATTTTCTCTTAAAGTTTCAGCAATTTCTGGTGAATGAGCATAATAAAATCTGACAAAATTCTTACCAATATTATTCTTCAATAAATACCTATCCCTGAATTCCTTTAATATTTTTACTTGCCAACTACTTTCTCCAAAACATACACTTGCTATGAAACAACCTCCTTGACCTGGCTGTGGTGGAACTGGAGGAGGCGTAGTTGTTAAAGTTGTAAAGAATGTTGGAGTGCTCCAGTCAGACCACAAACCATCTGAATCCTGATATTGAACCTGCCAGTAATATGTTTTCCCTTCTTCAAGTTGTCTTCCTACCTGTATTGAAGTTACAGGACCTGCACTTGAATTTTCCCAATAATATGAAGAAGATCCGTTTTCCCATAATCTCCAGTGAGAATTTGACATACTATCTCCATCAGGATCATAAAATCCAGTTGCAACAAGTATAGGAGTTAAACTCACACCTGTTGCTCCATTAACAGGATATAAATTTTCAGGAGTATATGGTTTATTCTGTGGTTTCGACATTGTTGTGAAAACTGCTTCATCTGACCAGTCAGACCATGTATCCCACTGGTCTGAATATCTTACACTCCACCTGTATGTTGTGCTATAAGAAAGAATTCCAGAAGGAACATTAATTGAAGTTGTTGTGCTCTCCCCATTCCATATATATTGAGAACTACCATCTATCCTTATTCTAAACTGTGCTTTTTTGAAAGTGTCTCCATCTGGGTCAGAAAAAGGAGAACCGGTTAATGTTGGTGTCAATGTAATTCCTGTTTGTCTATTAGGAGATATACAACTTGGTTTATTCGGTTTTGTATTTGCTCTTGTTGTAAAATATGTTTCATCACTCCAGTCAGACCATCCACCATTTGCATCTTTATACCTCACATGCCAGTAATACTTTGTTGAAAAAATTAAATAACCTGAAGGAACCTGATGAGAAGTTACAGGTCCAACTTCTCCACTATCATAAACAGGATTTGTATATGAACCTCCATCTAATCTTATCTGCCACTGAGATGAGGCAAAAGACACATCAGAAGGATGAGAATAACTATTTGCCTGTAAAGTCGGAGTTATTGAAACATTTGTTGCTCCATTTGTTGGGGATTGATTTTGTGGTTTATTCGGTCTTGTTGTAGTTAAAGTTATTTCATTAGAATAATTAGAATATTGTATTCCAGATGCTGTATTTCTATATGCTCTCACTCTATAAGTATATGTTGTATTTTCTGTTAAACCCTGTCCATTATTGTCATCTGTATATGTTGGTGTATCCTGTGGTGATTCTCCAATTTTAACTCTATTTCTTTCTATTTCAAACCCATCTTCATTCGGATTTGATGAATTATCGTTCCAGTTTAAAATCACACGCCATATACCATTAACATATTCTGCATAGCCGGTTAAATTTGTTGGGTCCTGTAAAACTCCTGTGCTTGTTGTCACACTTACAATATTTGACCATGGAGAATAAGTTAGTGGAGTTGTTATAAATGCTCTAATTCTGTAATAATATGTTGTATCAGGAGTAAGTCCATTTCCATTATTATCATCAGTAAATGTTGTTGAATCCTGTCCTGCCTGTCCAATTGTCTGCCAAGAGCCAGTTGCTGTTCTTCTCTGAATTTCAAACCCATTTTCATTTGGATTTGAAGAATTATCACGCCATGTCAAAACAACCTGCCATTTCCCATTTTTAAACTCAGCACTGGCTGAAATTATCTGAGGAGCATTTAATATTATTGGCTGACCTATTTGAATTGCATTTGTTCCTACAAGATATTCTCCACTTGTTCCTGTATCAAACTTAATTCTATCACCAGAAAGTCCTAAAGGTAAAGATAAATCATTTCTTACTTCAACATTGAATGTCTCGCCTGTTTTTGCATTTTCAGAGGTTCTCAAAATAATATAATAATCATCACCAGAATTTTGTACATCATTATCAGGCACTTGATATGTATTATCAGGGAGAGTTAAAATAACTTTATTCCCTGAAAAACTTATTGATTTAAGATTAATTGGAATATCATCTGTATCCCATCCCTGATTAATACCACTTTCCTTATACAATGCAATTCCACTTCTACTTCCATCAGTTGTTAAATTTGCAAGATTACCCAAATTTCCTGTATAATAAACAACTATTTCTTTCAAATATCTTCCTCCATCTGTTCCATCTCTTTTTCCATCAAATAAATTAATTCCAATTGCAGGACAATCATAAGTAGGAGGAACAACATAATTATTACTTGGAATAAGGTCTGTAAGTTTTAAATTGACATTTCCTGTTAACAAGTTTGTTGTTAAATTAATATTTGCAAAAGAATAACCTGATGTGAAAACTAAACAATTTGAAGGTAGGGACACAGAAAAAGTATCCTGATAGAGTAAATTATCACTTGTCCTTATTGCAACAAAATATTCAATCCCTGTATTTGTTGTTGGTAATGTCACATTTGATAAAATACCTTCTGCATACCAGCCAAGACAATTCCTTCCTCTCCCAACAAAATAAATATCATCTCCATCAGTATATTTCCCATCTCCATCTTCATCATTATAGACAAAACCAAATACTCCTTCATGTAATTTTTCTCCAAAAGTTCCTGAAGCAGGTCTCTCTCCAACAATAATTTTATCAGTTTGTGGGTCAAATATTCCATCATCATATTCATCAATCCATAAACAATCTTCAGAACTCCAAACACCATCATTATTAGCATCATACCAGTAAACTTTATCATCCCATGAGAAATAAGATAGAACCTTACCCTGCCAGTTTATTATATCTGTTTTACTTCCAGGTCCAGGTGTCTGGGTTCCATCTCCATCAACAAATCCATCAACATAATCTGACTTCCAACTTGACCAGTTGACAGGTAAAATTGTATCTGTTCTCCAATCAAATTTGTCATCATTATTTGAATCTCTCCATACTGAAATTCCACTTCTTATATCTGATGTTAAACTGGCTATAATTGATGGAAATGGTGTATCGTCTGGGAAAAGTCCTTCTTTTGGATTAAAATAAACCCTTATTTTCTGAAGTTGATTTGTTCCAGTTGGGTCCCATGCAGTTATTCCAATAACTCCAACAGGATCACTTGAAGCATCTATTGTCTGACCTGGTTTTGTTATGTCTGTAAATATTGTTGATGTTACTGTTGTATTTGTTAAAGTATATGTCCTTACTTTTTTATAGGTTATACCTCCTGCATCTCCTGTGAATTGTAAAGTAGATTCTCCAACAAGGTCACTCCCCCATAAAAGTATATGAAATCTATCACCGGGGTCCATATTCTCATTGGGTTGAATTACAAGAAAATAGTCAGGTCCGGCATTATTTCCAGCATCATCAGTAGGTATAAAACCAACAGATGTATAATTTGTATATCCACCTGGTGGGTCTCCAAACTCCATTCTTACTCTAAATCTTCCGGCAGGGTCATCTGATGCTCTTGGTAATAAATATGGTAATTTTGTCATCCATACCCTTTTATCAAGTGGGTCAAAAATCCCATTTTTATTTGTATCTTTATATAAAGCAATTCCGCATCCGCCATCAGGGTCATTTGGGTCTGAATTTGGTTTTACAAGTTCACTAAAATCAAGTGTTGGTGGATTATTGTCATCCTCTATAACTAAAGTCATAGAACTAAAGGAAATTTTTTTCCCTGGTGGAGCAACAAGATTTATTCCTATTACTGGTGTTTTTGTAAATTTATTAACTGACTGATTTGGATATGTTAAATTTGTAAAGAAAGTAGGAACAGTTGCAGGCATAGTTGTTACTTCAATTGGTTCATATACACCATCTCTATTATTATCAGGAAAAATTCTTGCCCAGTAACCATTTGTAAAAAGTATATCATCCCAGGGATTCTCATTTATAATTGAAGGTCTATCATTATATTTTGTCAATCCAATAGCAGCAGAAACCCTCATTCCATAATCAATTCCCCTTTCAAAAGTATTACTTGATTTATAAGCAGTTTCTGGAACACTTATCCCTCTTGGTTTAATGCATATAAATAGGTCATGTCCTCTATTTTGCTGTCTTCCAGGATAATCTGGTCCTAAAATAAAATCATCATCAGGTAGAGGTATGGGGTTTTTTGGCTTTAAAACGACAAAATATCTTTTATCATCATCATTTGGATTTTGAGGGTCATCATTTGTAGGAGACCATTTTGAACCGTCTGAATTATACCACTCAAGAGAACTTGTATCAAGAGGAACAAATATATCAGGAATTGTCAATCTATGAATACTCTGTAGCATATCACTTCCACTTATTGCTCTTGTATCAGGTAACCCAATTACTCCACTTGTTTTATTATCAAGCCATAAACTTACACCTGAATCCTGGTCATCACTTAAAGGCATCAATTTATTTGGTTTAAATCCACCAGTTCCTTTAAACCATACCCTTATCCACTGAAGTGCTTCATTATTTGCAAATGGACCCCAACTATCAGTCATATTAATATGAAAAATTGGAATTGGAACTCCATCTGCTTCAATTGGTCCATCAATAGTATTTGGTTTTATATCAAGAGCAATCCTTACATCCTTAACCCTGTCTCTTTCTCTATTTAAAGTAGGTGAAATATACATATTTGAAGGAGGATTTCCTTCAACAGTTCCTACAGTTCTTGAAACAACTATCCCTCCATTTGAAATTGTATGGTCTATATAAATTCTAAAATCTGCTCCATAGTAGGGTCTATTTGTAACCCATCCATGGCTTGGGTCAGTAGCAATAACAACAAAAAAATCAACCTTTCCATCAGCAGTTTTCTCAAGAGTAGTCCCTCCATCATAATTAAAAGTCACCTCCCATCTTTTATTTCCTTCTGGAGAAAAACCTAAAAAAGAAATAGGAACATGTCCTCCAGGATTAGAAGCATTTGATGAAAGAATTCTTGTATCAGTATTCGGGTCAAAAACCCCATCTCCATTATCTTTATAAAGTGCTATATTTGAGTAAGGTGAGAGTATATGTGATGCAAGAACAGATGGATCAAAATTTCCTGGAATTCCTGTATCTTCAATAATTAAAGTCAATTCTTTTAAATATTCATCATCGCCATTAGAATAAGTACTTCTTCCTTTTAATGATATACCAAGAACTCTATAAGGAATACATAAACCACATAATTCAGGAACTGCCAATGGGTCATTAATATCTGTAGCAGTTCCATATAAAGGATGGTCCTGGGCACCTATTCTGTAATCATAAAGAGGTCCATAAAGATATTGACGAAATTTAGATATACGCGAACTTATTGTAAGATATGCATTTAGTTCATTTCCAGTTGATGGGTCATAAGTATCACTTCTCATTGGCAAAAGGTCAACAACTCTTGAATCACAGATAATTGTGTTTGCTGTCTCTGTAGATACTACCCCGGGAAGAGATACTCTAACTCTAAACTTATTTCTTGCATCATATCCACCAGGCATATCTCCTGAAAGTTTTTCTGATGTAAAAATAACAACCCATAGGTCTGGTCCTTGATATGGAGCATCATCTGAACCAGGAATATGAAAATTTATAGGAATTGAGAAAGATAATTTACCTAATTGACTTGGGTCAACTGAACCAATTTCAGAATCACCTGAATCAAATTGCCCTTTTATCCCTGCATCTTTATAAATTGCAACTTTTCTAAAATCTTCTGGTTGTATTGGATGATTCGGATTTGCATCTATAATTACAACAGTTATAGTGGTGTAGTCAATAATGTCGTCACCTGCATATGGTGAAGGAGGATTTGCATCAGCAGCAAGATTTATACCTATTACAGCAGTTGGACCACTCATTGGAATTATTGCCTGATTTGGTATTGTAAGGTCAACGGTTGTCTTTACTGTCCACTTAGCAAATGAAAAAATAGGTAGAATAAGAAAAAATAATAAAACAAAACCTTTATAATAAAATCTTCTCATTTTTCTCTCCTTTTAAATATTTAGACATTTTTTCCTTACTTCTGGTTTATTTTAAATTTTCTAATAAAGTAAAAACAAATCAAAAAGAATAATCCTGCCAGAATGAAATAATTAATCAAAAGGTATGCAATAAACACAACAGGATATAATGAAATTTTAACAAGATGCTTAATCAAAACCCTATCTTTTATATATTCTTTCACATAGGGAGCATAAGTATAATAAAATCTTACAAATTTTTTCCCAATTGAAATCTTCATCAATATCTTATCCCTGAATTCCTTTAATATCCTTACCTGCCAACTATTTTCTCCAAAACATACACTTGCTATGAAACAACCTCCACCAACTTCTTCAGGTATTGTTTCCCTGTATTCAATTAAATAACTGCCTGGATTCACACAATCTACTTCTCCAAAATCGTTAAATGCACTTACTTTATAATACCATATGCCTGTAGAAGGAGGTGTATCTGTTGCTGTTCTTGCATTCGGGTCATAAATTATCTTAACCGGTTCTCCCCAGTTGGAAGTATTTGTGCTTCTATAAATCTTAAATCCCCTTAATGAACCAGTTGAAGGAACATAATTCCAGTAAATATAAATACTGTTTACACCAAGTTCACATCTTAAATTAGTTGGAGCATTTGGTAAGTCATTCTGTGTTGTTGGTCTTAAAATATATGTCTTTGTTGAGGTGCTTGCAATTATCTCAATTATTCCATCATTATTTATATCTGAAACAATAACTTTCCTTATATTTTCCTGCAGGTTATATGACATAATTTCATTCAGATTATAATCAAGAACCTTAACATAAGTCCCGCTTGAAACAATTATTTCCTTCCCTGGTTTTCCATCAAAATCAACACAAGCCCAGACATTTCCAGTTCCAACTTTTTTAAGAATAAACTTCGACATATCTATAACATAAAGATTTCCATATGAATCAGAAATTAAAAGTTCCTTAACATTATCATTATCTATATCACTCAAAGCATATTTAATATCCTGAGTATAAATACCGAAAGATGATTGCATAAGTATATTTCCTGTCAATGGGTCAAATTTATAAATTGTCAAAGGAACCTGGTTTTGTGAAGTTGACATTCTAATTCCAATTATCTCATTAGAAACACCAGGAGAAACAAGAGTAATAATTCTACCTTTTTGATTTGTAAGTGATTTTGTCCATAAAATTGAACCAGTAAATACATCAATTGCATATACATTTAAGTCAGAAGTATCACTTATTCCTCCAAAAACAAGCATAATTTTATCATCTCTTATACATATATTTGTTTTATCCACATCTATTTTCTGAGAAATTAATTTAGTCCATTTTGGTGAACTTTTAGAATAATCATAAAGCATAATATTTGTATAAACTGAGCCATCTGAATTGGTTCCATTTCCTGCAAGAAGTACATAGTTTCCAGCAAATCTAACTCCCCATAAAGTATTATCTGGTGGCAAAGGAGGTCCACTAAATGATTTTGAACCTATTTTAGTCCAGTTTTTATCATATAATTCTAATAAGTCCTGTCCAGATTTAGTTAATATAGTTTCAAGTTGGAAATCAAGGTCAATACTATCAAGTAATCCAAGATTATATGCTGTTGCAATTTCTCCCTTTTTAAAATAACCTATATTCTTGTTATAAGAATACATAACTCCTTGATACTGACCTTTTATAATAAGTTCAGGGTTTCCATCAAAATCTATGTCTCCTGTTAAAATATCTCCACCGGATCCTGTATACCAGTCAACAGTAAGTGTGGAATAAGACGGAAGGACTGTATTTGATTTAAAGTAATAATCATTTGTATTTGCCATATCATATTCTTTAAATCTCCATCCATTAGGAATTATAAAGTTTTGATTTGTAAGGTTAGAAGTCGCTGTTCCATCATAAAATCTAAATGAAGGAAGTCCATTCTGAATTGCAGGTGTAATACAATACATTCCAATTGAACTTAAATCAGTAAATATATAGAAACCAGAATTATCTGTAAATACTACCCTGTTTGCCTCTCCTGATAGAATCACTTTAACATTACTTACAGGATTTCTACTATAATCTCTTACATATCCACTTATTGTAATCTGGGTTATGTTGTATGTCTTATATGTTTCAGTATTCCCTGCAAAATCAACTGCCCAGTATTTTATCTGCTTTGTTTCAAAAGGTATATCTATTTCTTCTGTTACTTCTGTAAGATTCCCTGATGCAAAATTAACTTCAACTTGTTCATTATTATCAAACTGATAAAATATCTTTTTAATTCCTGAAACATTATCACTGGAAGATATTTTGAACTTTCTTCCCGGAAGTGGAATTATTGTTGAACCAGGACTGGTTATATCCACATTAATTGTAGGTAAACTTGAAATACTTGTGATTGTATTTCTCAAATTATCAGCAGCATTTACATATAAAGTTAAACTCAATTCTTTCCCTTCATAAACATCAAAAGGACCTGTATATAGCGAATAAATCTGCCCATCATAAGAATATTTAACCTGATAAACACCTGAACCTTTATCCTCTGTATCAATAACAATTTTTGGTTTTCCTGTAGAAGAATTATACCAGCCAGTTGTGCTATCTGGATTCCTATCAAGAGTAACATTTTTAATCTCAGGTGCATCATCATCAACAACAATATTTAAAATAGCAGTATTTCCTGTATTTCCAGCACCATCTTTAGCATATGCTTCAATTTTTGTATCATTTGACTTAACAGAAAATTGGCCTGAATAAACTGTCCAGTCGGGTAAACTATTTTCTATTCTATATTCTGGATAACCAATTGCAATTCCTGAAGCAAAATTATTAACGAGTGGGTCTCTTGAAGTTATTGTAAATACTGTCTTACCCAGTGTTGAAGCAGTATTATTCTCAGATGTTACATAAAGGGTATTACCTGCTAAATAATATGGTGTAGAATAATTTATAGTTGTTGTTGGTGGAGTTTTATCAATATCGGAAATATATTTAATCAAATGGTCAGATTCATTTCCAGCATAATCAATAGCCCAGTATTCAATTCTGTTAATTCCACTAGGTGCAGTAAATGTAGTTGAAGAACCACTCTGCGAATTCAAAATTTCTGTTCCATCACTGAGTATGAATTTATAATATACCTTTTCAACCTGTGAGCCATAATCAAGAGCAGTTAAATAGAAAGTCCCATTATTTAATAAAGTCAAATCAACAGTTGGTTTTGTTCCATCAACTTTTATAGAAGTAGTTTTAAGAGATTTATTACCTATATTATCAACAGCCCTGTAGAATAAATAGTAAGAACCTTCAGCACTTATGTTTATTTTATAACCAGGAGTGTAGTCAGTATATTCTGAATCTGAAGGTGTGGTTGAATCTGTCTTTATAACATACTGAAATTTATTAAATCCACTTCCTATTTCTCCTGTTGGTAATGGGTCATTATAGTTATTGTCGTCATTATATTTAATTTCAATTGAAACAGCAGATTTATACCATCCATTATTTCCATCAGGTGAAGAAGGAGTTATTTCTAAATCAGGACCTGGCACAGAATCATCTACTCTTATATTTCCAGAACCTATTTCCTGTCCGGAGTTGACTGGGTGTCTTTCCTGTGTTTCTACTATCTTATGCTCTTCTTTATTCCCAAGATTATCTTCTGCATAATACCAGATTGAAGTTACATTTTCTGGTAAACTAAACTCAGATTTTGTTTCAGAATATTCATAATAACCATCTCCATCTTTATCATAATAATTAATAGTTGGATTTAACCACTCACCCCATTTGTCATCTGAATCAAGAACTTCTGAACTTGTGCTTATCCTGTAATTAGGAATACTTGCCAAAATATTAAATCCTGAACTTGCTTTTCCATCACTTGTCTCTGTTGAAGGTGGTGTATCATCTGCTATAAGTTTGAAAGTAGTATTTGAAGTTATAAATATATAATCTACCCATCTCTGTGGATAATTAATAGGTGGAGTAAATTCTTCTGGCACCGGTAATTCAGGATTATCTGTATCTATATTTGCTGGTGGTATTCCTGGCCACAGTCCTCCTTTTGTAATTACTATCTTTACTTTTGGTGCATAAGTATCAACATATATTAACCCTCCATAATAATCTTGCCCATCTACAAATTCATTTATTCCTTCTACCTCTGTCTCATTTCCAAGTTTATCCTTTGCTCTTACTTTTATTTTTGTCATTGAATTCTCTAAATTAAATACCTTCTTGCCAAGTTCATCCTTTTCATCTTTCACTTCATACCAACTACTGCCTCCATCCAAACTATATACTGCTGTATCAAGACCTGCATCATCACTTATTTCTATCTCTATTGGAATTACATTTTTATACCACCAGATATTATTTACTTTTTGAGGTGTAAGTCCAGTCAATATCGCTTTAATGTTTATCTTCGGATTTTCATTATCTACTACAAGTAAATTTGATTCTACTGTTTTTCTATTACATAAATAATCTTCAACAATTCCCTTATCACTTTCAACACTATCCATTACTGTCAATTCAAGTTTTATTCCTGTTATATTTTGAGAAAGAGAAGGAAGAACAAAATTACCTGAATAATTACCTGTAGTCGTCCCTGTTATTGTAATTATATTTGTTGGTAAATCCATGATTAAATTCCCATCCTGGTCAAGTAATCTTAAACTTACAACTCTAACAGGTCCACTTTCATCACTCCAGGTTCCTTCTATAATCACATTGTTTCCAGTTTTTACTCTATCAATTATTGGTGAACCTTTTATTGTTATGCTTGACACAGGTGGCTCCATCTCAGCAACAAAAATTTTATAATCTGATGATGTTTCATTTCCTGCTTTATCTTTTCCTTTATACCAGATTTTATTGTCTCCTTCAGGTAGTGATATTGTTATTGAATTACTCACAAATATCCTTCTTTCTACATAATCACTCTCATTTGGCACATATGTATCATCATTTGTTGTAAAGTAATATATATACCCAGGCCCAGAACCAGTATCATTTATTGTTAAAGTCACATTCCTTCCATTTCTTACCAAACTCATTGTTGGAATTGTTGTATCAACTTTAACAGGGTTTTGTGGATATTGTATCTGACTCTTATTCCCTAAATTATCCTCTCCACTTACTACTATTTGATATGTACCATCATATAAAACTACAGGAGGATTATAAGGTGTTCCAGGAGTGCCTCCATTTAAATCATATCTTATTTCTTTCAATCCACTATGTGTTGCATCTGGATTTGTTTCATCACTAATTATAGTCATTGAAGGTGTCCCGGTTTTAACATTATACCAGCCAGTTGTATCTGGATTTCCTGGTGTGAGGTTTATTGTTAATTTCGGTGCATCATCATCTACTACTATATCTTTACTTTCTACTTTATAGTTATTTGCTCCATCTATTGCCCAGTAATAAATCTTTGTTGTATCTTTCGGTATATAGAAATCTCCTGTCTCTAAATAGGAATAACCATCTGTATAAGGGTCAGTTGGTGAATTATTAAATTTATACCTTATATCCTTTATCCCTGTCCCTCCTGAATTATCACTCGCTTGCAAACCTAATCTTGTCCTGTTAAGTATATTTGTATTTTCTTCTGATGTCACATATATCTTTAATGCTGTTATATCCGGATACACTTTTCCTGAAACTAAATTTAATGAAATTGTTGGTGGTGTTGTATCTTCTACCCCTACATTATATACATTATAAAAATCACTGTTTCCTGCATAATCAATACTCCAGTAATATATCGTGGTTGTTCCAGTGGGAATTGTAAATGGTTCTATATATTCATCCCCATTTTCTTCACTGGTTGGTTCTGTTCCTGTTTTATAGTATATCTTATAAACCCCGGACTTTGTATCACTCGCAGTTAATTTAAATTTACCATCACTTGTTGGTGCTATAGATGTATTTGGTTTATTTAAATCAATTTTTATAGGATTTCCTGAATAGGTTAAATAATCCCTAATTTCACCCCCTATCATAACATAACTCTTATTCCCAAGATTATCAATTGCTCTGTAATAAATATAATTAGTCCCTTCTTTGAGTTGTATTTCCTGTAATGCCTGTCTATCTGCTACATAATCAATAAAGTTTGCTGGAGTTCCAGGAGAATTTAAAAGAGCAAACTGAAATTTGTTTATTCCGCTTCCTAATTCTCCTGTTGGTAATGGGTCAAGCCAGTTATTTTCATTTTTATAAGTAAATTTAATCTTTACAGGACTTGTATACCATCCATTATTTCCATCAGGTGAAGAAGGAGTTATTTCTAAATCAGGGTCTGGAACATTATCATCGTTTCTCAAATTTCCTTTACCTTTTCCATCATAAGTTTGTTTTACTATTCCTTTTCCCGGGTCAATTATTTTATGGTGATTTTCTTCATTTCCAACTCTATCTATTGCAAAATATTCTATTGATGTTATTCCTTCAGGTAATTGTATTTGCCCTGTATAGTTTTTCCATGTCTCCCATTTATTATCTATTGTCCATTTTCCATCATAAATTCCAGTTAATCCACTTCCACCAGAAATATAAATTTTGCCACTATTATCAACACATATACCATAAATAACTTCTTTTAAATTTGGTGAAATATCATTCCAGTTTGTTCCATCATATTTTAAAACTGTTCCAGCCCTTCCAACTGCATAAACAACATTTTCACCTGCAACTCTCATTGAATATATTGAATATATTGGAACTCTTCTTTTATTATCTTTTATTGACGAGATATTTGTTGATAACAAATCCCATCTACTATATCCAGAATTATATTTCAAATAAGCAATTTTTGAGAGTGATTCAATATCTCCAAATATATAAACATTATTCTCATCTGTTCCACCTACACAGTATAAATCAGAACTCACAGGTGAAGTTTCATTACTCCAATTCGTTCCATTATATTTTAAAATTGTTCCAGAAGCACCAACTGCATAAATAACATTTCCAGTTCCCCATATCCCATAAAGATTTGTAGAAACATTACTTGACTCTTTGCTCCAATTTCCATCATATTTCAAAATTACTCCACCAGTTCCAGCAAAATAAACATTACCATTCCCCTCAATATAAATACTATAAAAAGTTGGAGGATTATTTGGGTCAAGACCAGAAGTAGAAATATCTATTTTCTCCCAATTATTACCATCAAATTTAGCAATAATTCCATTTTCTCCACATACCCATATATTATCTTGTGCATTTCCATATATACAATTTAAAGTAGAAGAATTCTCAAAAGTCATTATATTCCAGTTTATACCATCATCACTTTCAAGAATAACTCCTTTTTCACCCACTGCATAAAACTTATTATTAATAGTTGTAATACTCCTTAAATCAGTGAGAATATCATTGTTATTAAAACTGAATCTATATTGGATACCGGTTAAATCAGAAAGAACTCCGCTTCCCGGGTTATCCTGTGTAAAATCAGAGAACAATATATCATATCTTGGGTCATAATCAGGATGTCCGGGTAAAATAGTTAAAGGTCTTTTATTATAAATACTTCCTTCATAAATTCCATAAAGCGAATCAATTGAACTTATTGTTAAAGATAATGGCTGTAAGAATCTATTATTTGTTGAGGCAAAATAAATATAATCAATATAATCATTAGGATAATTGCCTGGTGGTGGACAATCCTCAGGTCTTGGAAATTCTTTATTATGTCTCCATGTATCTGTATAATTATTCTCATAAGTTCCTATATCCTTATATTGAGTTGGTAAATAATTTCCAGTAAGTGTAACTTTTGTATCAGGTGGAACTGTATCAACATATAAACTTATTTGCTCTTCTCTTATTATATGGCCCTGATTATCTCTTTCAATATACCATGGATTATCTACAAATTGCTCACTTATATTACCTGCTTTATCCCATATTCTAACTTTTATTTTTTTACCATAGGAATTAAAAACAGGGAAATAAAGGTTAAGGTTAGAGTTATCAGGAGGATTTATTCCAATACTCTCAAGATAGGATTTAAATACAACTCTTTCAACTTTTCCATCATTATCTTTATCAATTAAATTGGGTATTAAAACAATCGGATAAAGACCTGTATCATCAGTTAAATAATTGGAAAAATTATTAAAACCATCAATATCTGTGCCATCCACTGTAAATGCAATAACTCCTCCAAGAACTCCACTTCCATTTTCTTCTATAGCATCAGGATGTATATAAACAACTGGTTCTGATTTATACCACAAAATTCCATCAATATTAGGACCATCAGGAAGTTTATCTACTCTTATTCTTTTTATTTTAGGCGGAGTTAAATCTACATTAAGTTTAAGAGGTTCTCTTCTTTCGTTTTTATCAATTTTAGTAGAAAAATAATTACCATTTCCTAAATCAGGAGCATCGGCTGGTTTAGAAACAAGAGATTTAGTTACCTGGGCATCATCTGCAGCAACAACTTCTAAGTATATATTTTCTCCTTCTACATTTACTGGTATACTTAAAATAACTGAAGATTGCCCTGAATAAGAAGTGTCTATTTTCCTACCTTGTGGAGTCCCTCCAATAATAAATCTATAAGCAACACCTTTTATACCAGCACAACTACCATCAGATGCCGGTGGGTCTTCAATTTTTAAATTTATAGTAGGAGGATTTATATACCAACCACTTTTTTTTATACCGATCATATATCTTCCATTATTTCCTCTAATTACATCAGGTATAATTCCTTCTTTACCACCACTAATCCCAACAAAAGAAATATTGGGTGGGTTATTATCAATAATTACATTTATTGTTGCAGATACTCCTGATGTCTTTTCTGTAACTTTAATTGTAGTTCTTAAATTTAAATTATAAGTATTCAAATCATAATAAGTATTTGAAGTAGTAACTGTTCTCAAACTTGTTCCATCATAATATTCAATTTCATATTCTTCCCATCCATTTTTTTCTCCTTGCGTCTCCCATGTAATCCTTACAGTCCCTCTACATTTTGCATTATTAGAAGGACTTGTAATATTAATGCCAGTTATATGAGGAACTTCAAGCGAATTAGACCAATCATAATACTTTAAATCTTGTAGTACTTTGATTTTCACCCAGATATACTTATAATTAAAAGCATTTTTATATTTATCATCATCTAATTTAAAATTTCCTTTATATGTATTATCCTCTGGAGTTGGTGGTGTCACATCGGCAATATATGCTGCATTTCTTGTATCAGTATCTGTCCCGGCCCAAAGTTCAGCTTTTTCCACCGTTTCTATTCCACTTTGATACCCTCCATAATTAATTGGGACATCTTTGTGAACTTTCCCTGTTGCTGTTGATGTACTAATTCTAAGGTCTGAATCTATTTGTTGTTGTTGTGCCCATAATGAAGAAAAAAATAAAAGAAAAAATAAAAAAGTAAAGGAAAATGAATGCAAAGATGATACTTTCCTTAAGAACTTAAAATATAAAAATTTTAAAAGACATTTATATTCCATTTTTCCCCCTCTTTTTAATTTTTTCATTCATTTCTATTTTTCCTTTTCTATCTTCCCATCCAACTTTTAAATTAATTATAACATTTTTTTATAAATTTCTCACCTTCCTCCCACCTTGAAGGTGGGCTCCGGGAACCTTTGTCCTACCTGCCATTTCAATTTCTCTTTTTTAACTTTCTTCTGTCATTCCAATTTTTTCTTTTATCTTTTTTATATCCTCTTTATTTTTTTCAATATCTATTTTATTTTTTTCTACATCGCTTTCAATCCTTCTTATCCATTCACTTGTAAAAACTCTCTCCTGGTCCAATCTCCTTAAAATAACAACCATTTCATCAAGAACATTATAAATTTCCTTTGTAACCATATTTTTCTTTATTTCTTCAAGCATCAATGAATGCTCAATTACCTCTGCTCCTATATTATTTATTTTTTCATCCAATCTTTTTACCTCGCTCTCTATTTTTCGGTCTAATTTACCTGCTTCATCCTCTATCTTTTTGTCCAGAATCCCTATTTTTTCATCTAATTTCTTAACCTCACTCTCTATCTTTCTATCTAATCTACTAACTTCACTCTCTATCTTTTTATCCAGAATCCCTATTTTTTCATCTAATTTCTTAACCTCGCTCTCTATTTTTTCATCTAATTTCTTAACCTCACTCTCTATTTTTCTATCCAATTTCTTAATTTCACCATTTAATCTTTTCTCTATTGACCTAATCTCATTTGTATTTGCTTCTATCTTTTTTGTTAACCTTCTTTCAACTTTATCTATCTCTTTTAACAATTTTTCTTCATTTACTTTAATCAATTTTTCTTTCTTTTCGCCTTTAAAACTTCCTTTCTTTTCCATTTCTTATCCCTCTTTTTTCCTCCCACCTTGAAGGTGGGCTCTGGGAACAGCAAACATCTATAATCAACTTATTACTTTTTTCTCTTGAAGGTATTTTTTCAACTCCCCTTAAAAAAAATCCATCAATAAATTTCAGAATTCTAAGATATAAATAAAAAGTGCTCACATATTTTATATCAGAATAATAATCTCTCCCCTTTTCTGCCTCATTCAAAATCTCTTTTGCATTTTTTAAATATCTTTCAACCTTATTCATTTTTAAAATTTAAATACAGATTATACATTTAATTATTCCTTATTAAGATAAAAAAGTCAAGTTTAATTTTATTCTATCCTTATATTGTCAATTAACCTTATATTTCCTATTTTTATTGCTCCAAGAACAATAACATTTTTTTCAATCTTTTCAACAGGTTCAAGGTCAGAAATTCTAACTATTTCAAGATATTGAATCTCCACATTTTCACTCTCAATAATTTTTTTCCCTTCCTCAATTAATTTCTTACAATCATATATTCTTTCTTTCTTCACCAACTCTTCAATTCTATTAAGTGCTTTATATAAACATACTGCCTTTTTTCTTTCTTCACTATTCAGATAAACATTTCTTGAACTACATGCAAGTCCATCTTCTTCCCTTACTGTCTCACATCCTATTATTTCACATTGTAAATTCAAATCATCAACCATTTTTTTAACAATTATCAATTGCTGTGCATCCTTCCATCCAAAATATGCTTTATCAGGTTGAAAAATATTTAATAATTTTAAAACAACTGTGCAAACACCTTTAAAATGTCCTGGTCTAAATTTTCCTTCAAGAATTTCAGAATATTTTTCAACATTAACATATGTTTTAAAATCAGGAGGATACATTTCTTCAACCTCCGGGAAAAATAATAAATCAACATTTTCATCTTCAAGAATTTTTTTATCTCTTCCAAAATCTCTGGGGTATCTATCAAAGTCCTCTCCTGGTCCAAATTGAGTAGGATTCACAAAAATACTTACAGAAACAAAATCACATTCTTCTTTTGCTCTTTTTATAAGTGAAATATGTCCTTTATGAAGATATCCCATTGTAGGAACAAATCCGGTAATTTCCCCTTTTTTCTTTACTTCTTTTATCTTTGCTCTTACTTCCTCAACCTTCTTTACTATTTCCATCTTATTTACATTATACTTTCATAAATTAACAACACATTTTATAACTCCATCCCTGTATTCAGAAACAAGATTCAGTGCATCTTCAACTTTCTCAAAAGGATACCTGTGCGTTATTATTTCTTTAAAAGGTAGTTTAGAATTTTTCAATAAATTTAAGGCAATCTCTGTGCAAAAAGCGCTTCTTCTAACATTTATAAGTACAAGTTCCTTTCTTCTCATTATATGTGCTTCAAACTCAACTATATCTTCAGAAGGAATTCCAACAAGAACACTTTTCCCTCCAATCCTGCTTGTATGAATAACCTGCCTGAATGTCTCTTTTTTTCCTGCTGCCTCAAAAGAAATATCAACTCCTCTATTATTTGTGATTTCCTTCACAATTTCTGTAATATCTTCTTTTTTTGCATTAATAGCAAAATCAGCACCTATTTTTTTTGAAAATTCAATTCGTTCATCTATTAAATCAGATACAAAAATTCTATTTGCGCCACTTTCTCTTGCAGAAAAAAGAATAGATAGTCCAATTGGTCCTGTCCCGAGAATAGCAACATCATCTCCAATTTTTAATCCACTTAACTTCACAGCATAAATTCCTATTGCAAGTGGCTCTGATAAAACGCCTTCTTCATATCCAAGTCCTTCAGGTATTTTTATCAGATTTTCTTCTGGCATTACAATATATTCTCTTAAAGCACCATTAACAGGAGGAGTTCCCAAGAATTTAACATCCGGACATATATTTGGTTTTCCTTTTATACAGAACTCGCATTTTCCACAACTTATTCCCGGCTCAATTGCTACCTTATCTCCCTTTTTCACTTTTTTTACATCCTTTCCAACTTCAATAACTTCACCACTTGCCTCATGTCCTACAATAATTCTGTCCTTTATAATCTGGTCTCCAATCCTTCCTTCAAGAAAATAATGAACATCTGAACCACAAATTCCAACACACCTAATTCTGACAAGGACATCCTTACTATTTTTAATTTCTGGATCTCTCTCTTCTTCTATAACAATTTTCCTCTTTCCTACCAGATATGCCACTTTCATCTTCTCTCCTCTCCTTTCCTCCTCCCTTTTTCCCACCTCTAAGGTGGGAAAGGGAGATTGTGGATTATCAAGGGAGTTCAGACCTGCTCTTCAAATTTTATTAATTTTTTAATCCTCTGTAATTGTCTTTCGTAATCAGCATAATCTTCTACAAATTTCCTGTAGTTTTCAGGGCTTATCTCTATCAAATCTTCAAAATAACAAATCTTTAAAAAAATCTTACCCGAATTTAAATATTCCTTATATGAAGAAAATTCCCAATCCTCTACTCTTTTAACTATCCCTGCTGTAAAGGGATTTAAATGAATATAACGTGTTAAATGAAATAATTGCTCATCTGTTTCTATTAATACTTTTTTGTAATTGCTTTCCCATAAATGTCCCTTCCTATTATATTTCAAATTAAAATATCTTGCATAACTGTTTAAAATATTACTCATAAATTGAGGAATACCTTTTTCTTTTTTCTCCTCCAATACAAGATGTAAATGTGTAGGCATTATACAATAGCAAATTATTCTAACAATTGGTTCTCCTTTATTTTCTTTTTTAAAATCAATCACTTTAGAAAATTTTGTCTCTCTTTCATTCATGTAATACCAAATCGTTTCCGTCATTCTCCTATAATCTGCTTTATTTTTGAAAATTTTATAACCGGCAATACTTTTAGTAAAAACATGATATAAACTTCCTTCTTCCATTTTTCACTATCCCTCTCTCCAATCCCTTATCCTGCCTTCATCTTCCCGTCCCACCTCTAAGGTGGGAAAATGGGATAGAAAAATTATATCATAAGAGAACAGGGACCTCAATTACTTTAAATTTTTTCCATTCGCCTTTTAGAAATCTTACAAAGAAAATAAATCCTATCACTATAACATATACAGTTGCAATTGCCCAGTTTGTAAATATCCCATAATTAAAAATAAAGGTAAATAAAGAAAGTGGAATGAAAAAAATAAAAATTGTTGCAAATAAAAAGACCTTCATAATAAATTTTGTATCACCTGCACCCCTTAATCCAGAAAGAAAAATTACATTCATTGTATCAAAAACTGAGTAAAAGGCAACAAAACGCAAAAGAATCACAGTTAAATTTCTTACCTTATCAAAATCTCCTTTATAAACTTTTGGTCTGAAAAATTTAATATAAAAATCAGGGAAAATAACATATGTAAGAGCGATTAAACACATATATATAAAAGTAATTAAAAATCCAGTATAAGTTATTTTTTCTCCTTCTTCTGGTCTTCCTTTTCCTATATATTGACCAACAAGAATTGAAACGCCTGTTCCTATTCCAACCATCGGCATAAAGGCAACAGTATTTATATTAAAAGCAATATTTGAAGAAGAAAGAGGGATAACACCAAGTTTTCCTGTTATAAGTAAAAAAATAGACCAGACAGAAATATCAAGTAAATACTGGACTCCATTTGGTAAGCCATACTTTAAAAGATTTCTAAATAGAGTTTTATTGAATCTTAAATTTTTTGTTCCATATATAGAATTTTTCTTCTGAAATATTAAAAATAGATAAACAAAAAATGAAATATATCCTGAAATTACAATTGCAATACCAGCACCCTCTATTCCCATTTCTGGAAATATCCATTTGCCAAAAATCAAAAGATAATCAAGAAAAAGATGTAAGATTGTTTGAAGAAAACTAACAAAAAGAACTGTATTTGTTTCGCCTTTTCCTGAAAAAAATGATGAAAAAGAAGCAGAACCAATTGTAGAAAAAGCACCTAAACATAAAATTTTGAAATAAATAACTTCATAATTTAAAACCTCCTTTTCATGTCCAAAAAGTGAAAATATAAAATGAGAAAAAGGAATAAGAAAAAGATGTAGAATACCGCCAATAATAGCAAAATATACACCCTGCCATACAATTTCACCTACTTTTTCATATTTTTCTGCTCCGTAATACTGGGCAACAAAAGTATTTACAAAAGAGGTAGTTCCTAAAAAAATACTTGTAGTTGTTAAACTTAAAAAACTTGCTGGAAGGATTGCTGCCATTGCTTTTACTGAATACCAGGAAATAAACATCCTGTCAACAAAATGCTGAATAGTCCATATACTTGAACTTATAATCAGAGGAAATGAGACATGTAAAAGTTCTTTCAAATATTTTTTCATAATTATTAATTATTTAGAAACTTAAAAATTTATTTTTAAAAGATATATTTTTTAAGGATTGAAGCAAGATTATATCCCATTTCTTCAAAACCCTGGGATGATGGATGAACTCTATCTGTCATAAGTCCTCTTACATCTTTTAAAATTTTAAAACCTGATATGTGGATTACATTTTTCTTATTTATCTGTTTTACTTTATTTTTCACAATATTTCTGAATTTTTTCTGTTTTTCCTCATTATCAAAATCCATATAAAAGGGAAATATATCAATAAAAAACAAATATTTTTCTATCTTTTCATTTACTATTTTTTCAATAAAGTAATCAACCCTTTTTTCAAATTCTTCAACTTCAAAACCACCAACCATATTGACACCAAGTTCAAAAGTGGCAAAATCCCAGTCATCTCTTTCTGCAATATAATCAGCAATTTCTTTCTCAAGATGTGCTCCTCCTCCAAATCCAAGATTTAATGCATCCATACCAAGAATATATGCAGTTTTTGCAACATATGTATAGGTAGGAACAATTGAAAAACCACCATGAGTAATTGAAGAGCCATATGAAAGAAATCTTTTATCAGGAAGTTGATTTTTTGAAGGTGGCTCAAATTCGCCTTCAATATCAATAATCCTTAAATCAACTAAATGAGGAAGAATAATTCTTACAACTGATGGGTCAAATTTTAAATTTTTTTTATTCTTTAATTCCTTCAATTTTTCAAGATTCTGTGGATACTCTATTTCAATAACAGATGGATTTTCATTTACAAAATGCCACGAATGAAAAAAATCACCAAAATAAATTTCACATATCCCTGTTCTCCATACTACTTCCATATCTGCTTTAACCCCTATTTTTGCCTTTTTGCTTTTAAGATTAAATCTCATCTCACATCCTGCTGGCATAATCGCTCTTGTTTTTGCATTATCATTTAATTTTTCTCTAACTCTTTCAGGAATTCTTGATAGTTGAAGTCCATTTGATTTTTCAAAAATTTCCTCAACATTATAAAACTCAATATTTCTGTAAATCATTTATTTCTCCTTTTTAATCGGTTATATATTTTTTCAAAATATTTGAAAGATTGTAAGCCATTTCTTCCATCCCGAATGGTGAAGGATGAAGAATATCAAAAGCAAGGCCTTTCAAACTTTTCAAAATATCAAATCCTGAAATGTGAATTACATTATCTCTATTAATCTCTTTCACTTTATTCTTTACTATTTCTCTAAATTTCATCTGTTTTTCCTGATTTTCATAATCCATAAAAAATGGATAAATATCAATGAAAAATAATTTTTTATCACCTTTTTTACTAACTATTTTTTCAATAAAGTAATCAACCCTTTTTTCAAATTCTTCAACTTCAAAACCACCAACCATATTTATACCAAGTTCAAAAGTGGCAAAATCCCAGTCATCTCTTTCTGCAATATAATCAGCAATTTCTTTTTCAAGATGTGCCCCTCCTCCAAATCCAAGGTTGATTAAATCAACATTGAGTAATTGTGCAGTTTTAAATGCATATGTACCTGTTGGTCTTACTGCTGATGCTCCATGTGTAATTGAAGAACCATATGCAAGATATTTAATTTGAGGAGTTTGATTTCTCTCTGGAAGTTCAAATTCACCTTCTATATCAATAATTTTTGTAATAAGTAGATGTGGAAGTATAACTCTAACAAGTTCCGGGTCAAATTTTAATTTTTTTTCTTCAGACCATATTTTAAGTTTATCAATATTTTGAGGATATCTGATTTCAATCTCTGTTATTTCATTTTTAATCAATCTCCAACTTTCAAAAAAATCTCCAAAAAAAACTTCACATATTCCGTTTCCATTAATTCCTTTCAAAAAAATTTTTGCTTTTTCACTCTTTAAATTAAACCTTATTTCACACCCTGAGGGATATAAAGAAGCATTTTTAGCACTTTCATTTAATTTTTCTCTGAGTGCTTCTGGAATTCTTAATAACTGAAATCCATCATTTTCTTTTTTTATCTCTTCAACATTATACAATTCAACATTTTTATATTTCATCTTTTTACTCCTTTGTTTAAAGTATTATTCTAATATTAGAAATTTGGAAGTGTCAAATTTTACAAAAAGAGTTTTAATATTAATTTAAAGTATCAAAGTTTGGAAAGTATTATGTTTAGATTAAGTTTTATTTTTACTGTGAGTGTTTCTGAAGTTTTTTCCTTTACATCAGGAGAAGGAGGGATTTCAAATTTAGTGTTAAGGTCAAGTGAAAAATTACCATTGAAATTATTTATTTCTCCTTCCTCTTCATTAAAAATAAAATTACCCTTTGAAGAATTTGTGCCTGTAAATATTATTTTTGTATCCTTATCTTTCTTTGTTTCCTTTATTGTTTGAACCCCAGTTAACTGGATTAAACCTGTATTGCCCTTTTTTTCATATGTATAATTAAATTCAAGAGGGCACATTGGAATACCTGGGAAATTAAAAGCAGGTATAGTTTGTTTCCATCTCTTTCCTGAAGTCAATTTTTCAGGGAAAGCGGGAAGAAGTTTTAAAACCTGAGAAATAGATAAAATTCCCTTGTTTATTTCTTCCATTTCAATTAATTCACCATTTTTTTTCATTTTCACAAAACAGGTTGATATAACAGATGAAATCCCTGTTTCTGAACTTGTTATATCTTCAAGAATCTGTTCATTTACCTTTACAAGAGTTTTGAATGGAGTAATTTTGAGAATATATTCTTCATCTTCAACTCCAAGGGTTTCAATTTTTAAGTTCCCTTTAACAAAAACATTAAATTTTTCATCAGTTCCTGGATAATTTAAACCAACATTTCCCTTCATCTGAAATGAATAATTAACCGGTTTTGATTGATTAAATTTATATTCCTGAGAAAAAAGAAAAAAAGGCAAAAACAAAAAAATTAAAAATAATATTTTTCTCATTTGTTCTCTTTTATAAATTCTTTAATTCTTTCAATCGCTTTCTTTAAATTCTCCATACTTGTAGCATAAGATATTCTTATGTAATTGTCAACTCCAAATTCACATCCAGGAACTGTTGCAATAAATTTTTCCTCAAGTAATCTTTTTGAAAATTCATTTGAATCCATATCTTTAAAGTTTAAAAACATATAAAATGCACCTTCTGGATTGGGATATTTAATTTCTTCCGGTAGATTTTCAATAATAAAATCTTTTCTTTTTCTAAATTCTTCAACCATATTTCTGTATAATCTTTCTCCTTCTTTTATTGCATAGAAACTTGCTTTTTGAGATATTGTTGAAGGTGCAGAAGTTGTCTGACCCTGTATTTTTCCAATAGCATCAGCAATTTCCCTTTTTGAAGCAGTATAACCTATTCTCCAGCCAGTCATAGCAAATGTTTTTGAAACACCATTTACAACTATTGTTAAGTCCTTCATTTCTTTTGAAAATTCTGCAATGCTTATATGTTCTTTATCAAAAATTATTTTTTCATAAACTTCATCAGAAATACATAAAATTTTATTTGAAATAATTGTATCAGCAATTTCCTCAAGTTCATTTTTATCATATACAATACCTGTTGGATTTGATGGGCTATTAAGAATTATTGCTTTTGTTTTTTTTGTAATTTTTTTCTTTAAATCTTCTATATCTATTTTGAATTTTTCATTATATTTACAGAAAATAGGGATGCCACCACATATTGAAATCATTGCAGGATAACTCACCCAATAAGGAACAGGAATTATAACTTCATCTCCTGGATTTAAAATTGCAAGAAAAATATTAAAAAGGGAATGTTTTGCTCCATTTGAAACAACTATTTCTTCTGGCTCATATTTAAGTTTATTTTCTCTTTCAAGTTTTTCACATATTACATCCCTTAATTCCTTTAAACCTTTTTCTTCTGTATATTTTGTAAAACCCTCTTTCATTGCTCTTTCTGCATATTCCTTTATTTCATAAGGTGTATCAAAATCTGGCTCTCCAACAGTTAAATTCACCACATCAAAACCTTTTGCCTTCATCTCTTTTGCTTTTTTATTTAATGCCATTGTTGCAGAAGGTTTTAAAAATTTCACCTTTTCAGATAAACACTCCATTTTCCCTCCAATTTTAAATAAACTTTTCAGGAGAAATATAATCACCAAATTTTTCTCTTGCTTTTATTAATCTTTCTTTCTGCTGATTTAAAATTTCAAAAACTTCATCAGGTGCATCTTCAATTTTTTCTTTACAGAATTTTAAAACTCTTTCAATTTTTAATAGATTTTCTGGAACCCTTATTGTAAACTGTTCTATATAATTTTCTTTAGGATATTCTTTTTTCAAAACATCATTAAATAAAATTTTTAAGTCCTCATAAAATGGAATTAAACCGGTTGGTGAAGGAATTGCCTTTACATCATTATTTATCCTTAATTCCATCCATTTTATCCAGACATGTTTATCTTTTCTTGAATTTAAAAATTCACCTGTTTTCAAAGACCTTAAAAAATAATTAACTCCAAAAACTAAAGGTCTTTTTTTAAGCCCTTCTCCAAAAGCAAGATAATTTTTTACATACTGACCGAGTGGTATGGAAACAAAGTCCTGAATACTCATTATGTTTATTTCATAGTTTCCTTCTTTTCCGACAATTGCAAAAGTTGTTTCAGTTTCAAGTGCTACTCCATAACATATTATTCCATGAGCCCAATCAAAACCCTGCTGAACAGGAACATAACCTCTGTAATCCCTACCGCCAAAAATAATACCTCCAAGTTCAACCCCTTCTGGATTTTCAAGTTCTTCATCGCAGTTTGAAAGAGATTTTAAAGAAATTGTATATCTTGCATTTTTATGTGATGGTAAAATTTCCTCTCCTTTTTCATCTTTTTTACCTTTATACCACTTTCCTGAATAATTTATACCTTCTTCAGGTAATTCACATCCCATATCAAGCCACCAGACCTTACCATCTTTAACAAGAATATTTGAAAAAATTATTTCATTTGGAGAAGTTATTGTTTTGTAAATTAAAGGGTCATCAACTGGATTTATTCCCTGAATAATTCCAAAAATCCCGCATTCTACATTTACTGCTTTACATATTCCATCTATATTTCTTACATATGCAATATCATCTGAAAGAATTTTTTCCCCTTCAAGCATCGCAGTTGATGTTTTACCGCAGGCACTTGGAAATGCTCCCGCTATATATGTTTTTCTTCCATTAGGTCCATTTACACCAACAATCATAAAATGTTCAGCAAGCCACCCTTCTTTATGTGCCTTTCTTATAGCAAGTCGTAAAGCAAGTTTTTTAAATCCTATTGAATTACCTGCATATTGATTATTCACACTGTAAACTGTATTTTCTGTATAATCAATATAAATTCTTTTTTTGTCATAATTTTTACTTGTCATATTTTCATCAAGTTCTCCTGCTGAATGAAGGGTAAAAAATATATCTGAATTATCACCAATTTTCAAAAATTCTTCATAACCTGCTCTATATAATAAACTTACTGAATGGGCAACATACCAACTATCTGTACATTCTACGCATGGAATTGAAAAAACTGACCGTGATGGACCAAGAACTAAAAATCTAACAATCATTATTTTGCCTTTCATTGAACCTTTAAGTAAATTTTTTATTTCATTAAGCCCTTCTTCCCTCTCTATCTGATTTAAAGCAGAACTCAATTTATCACCTTTAGGCACAAGAAATTTTGTAACCTCTCTATCTCTCCCCTGGTCATAATAACCATCAAAATGAAAAGTATGTCCAGGTGTCAGTAAAGCAGAACTTTCTTCTTTACTTACAATAGCCATATTTTTTATATGAGCAATTTCATCAGGTGTATCACTACATACAAAAACATCATCTGGCATACATAATAAAATACTTTCTGCAATAAAACTTATAACTTTTTTATTTTTTATTTTCTTTAACTTTTCAAATTCTTCTTTTTTTAAGAGATTTTCCAAAATTTTGATATAATTCTCCATCCTCTTTCCTCCTTCATTAAGGGTTCTTTTTTAAGGGTCCTTTTTTTTAAGGTTAATTTATATTATAAAACAGATTTTTATTACATGTCAAAAATTTATGGTATTAAAAGTTTCTGTCCAGGGTAAACCACATCAGATTTCAAATTATTTAATTTTTTTATTTCACTTACAGAAGTATTGTATTTTTTTGCTATTTTTGTAAGATATTCACCTTTTTGAACTATATGATACTTTTCTTTACCTGTTTTCAATATAGTCGGGATAGATTTTTGAATTTTTCCTTCTGTAGATGGAGTACTTTCAAGGGTCTGTTTTTTCAAATAATATATCTCACTCTCATGTTTTGTTAATTCTTCAAGAAAACTATTAAAAATTTCATTAAATTTTTTATCAAGAGTATTAATTTTTTCCTCAATCTGGTTAATTTTTTTTGGTATGGTATCAAGCGTTTCCACAATCTTTACCTGTGTATCCCTTAGATTTATAATATCTGTTTTAATATTTGTCTGAGTTTCAATAAGATTCTGATGAAGATTTGATGTTTTTGAGGCAAGGTCATTATAAATAAGTTTAGTTCCCTCTATGTCTTTTTTTATCCCTTCTATATCTCTTTTTATTTCAAGGTTTTTTTCTATAAACTCGTCTTTCAATTTATTCACCTTTTCGTTATTCTCAAAATTGCTTTCATCTATCTTTCCTCTTATTTCCTTAATTTCATCTTTTAAGGAATTTATTTCGCTGCTCAGAGTTAAAATTTTATCCGAAACTTCTTCTATATTTTTTCTGATACTTTCGTCTTCCTGCTTATAATCAGTTTCCAAATTCCCAAATTTTTCGCCAATCTGCTTTACAGTTGCATAGAAATCATCTTCTAAATTATTAATTTTTTCCTTCATAGCATCTATATCATCTTTTGTAGCAATATCAGAACAACCTGTAAAAAATGAAATTATCAATATTAAACAAAATATCGGGAAAAAAATAATTAAAAGGTTTTTTTTCATTTCTTCACTTCTATTTTAAATTCACATCTTCTATTTTTTGCCCATGCTTCTTCATTGTGTCCTGGGTCTGCTGGCATATCTTCACCATAACTTACTGTATATAATCTTTTTGGTGAAACTCCCATCATCACAAGAAATTTTCTTGCACTTAATGCTCTCTGTTCACCAAGAACAAGATTATATTCTCTTGTTCCTCTTTCATCACAATGACCTTCAATTAGAATTTTTACATCAGGATTTTTCAATAAAAAGTCCCCAATTTTTTTAAGAATCTGTGCCGCGTCTTCTCTTATATTATATTTGTCAAAATCAAAATAAATATTCTCAAAAATCATTTTATATTCCGAACTTACTTCTTCAGGTTTTACAAATTTCGTATCAGGAGGTATGGGAGTTACAGGAATTGTGTCATCTTTAATGGCTGTTTTAACTTCTGAAGGGGTTGCCTTCCCTTCTTCCACTGGTTTTGTTGTCTCCTTTATAACTGGTGTTTCCGGTTTTGTTTCTGGTGTCAGGATACTTGTCAATGGTGGTTTTTCTTCTTTCTTTTCTTCTTTCTCTTTAAGAAACTCCTTTTTAATTTTGGTTGGACACATACATCCAAAGAAACTTAATGCTATACAACCTACTACTATATACTTTACAAATTTCATATTACACCCCCATTTTTTTATTTTTTATCATCTTTTTTAAAAATTATTTTATCATCTTTTTTTTATATGTCAAATTTATAAATCTCCAATAGCCCATAGAAGTCCTCTCCTTACGATTTCCCTTGCCTGAGGAACTTCAAAATCACTTGCCTGATGACCAAATGATGCATAAAAAACTCTACCTTTGCCATACATTCTTTTCCACACACTTGGCATAATTACTCCATTAATCCAGGGGAATTCTGTATTTTTAAAAGTTGTGGTTGCAAGAACATCATTTGAAGGATCAATATGCATATAATATTGCTCTGATTTAAGTTTAAAATCACTTATCCCTTTAACTACAGGGTCATCTTTTTTTACTATATTTATTTCATATTCAACTATTCCTCCTGGATGAGCAACCCATTGTCCACCAACCATAAATTGATAAGATGTATTCTCTCTAAAAGAATCTCCCATCCCTCCATGCCAACCAGCAATTCCGGTTCCAGAACTTATAGCACTCAATAAACCTTCTGTCTGTTCTGATGTCATTTTACCCATTGTCCATGTTATTACAATTAAGTTTACAGAACTCATTTTTTCTTTATCAAGAAAAATGTCAAGTGTATTATAAACTTCAACATCATAACCTTCTTTCTTCATTATTTCAGAAAAAATTTCAGTTGTCTCTTTCGGCTGATGTCCTTCCCAACCGCCCCATACAAAAATTACCTTTTTCATTTTACCTCCTTAAATTTTGAGATTTAAAATTAAGTTACTCAAATATTTAACTGAAAATGGCAAAACTCTTTCATCAAGATTAAATTTACTGTTATGATGTAAACCACTTTTCTTTCCTATACCAATAAAAATATATGCTGATGGAACTATTTCTGTATAAAAAGCAAAGTCCTCCCCGCCTAAAGTTGGTCCATATTTGTAAAAACTTTTTTCTGATAAAATTTTTTCAGTAGTTTTTCTGATTATTTCAGTTAAAAAAGGGTCATTTTTTACACCAGGGGAATAACATTCATAAGAAAAATCCAATCTGCAATTGAAAGAGGCGGTAATTTTCCTGCACATGTTTTCCATTTCATTTTTAATTTTTTCTCTCACTTTTTCAGAAAGAGTTCTTACAGTTCCCTCTATTTCAACCTTATCCGGAATTACATTAAAAACTTCTCCTCCATTTATTTTACATACAGAAATTACTGCTGGTTGAAATGGATTTATCTTTCTACTTATAATTGTTTGTAAACCTGCTATTAGATATGCTGAACACACAACAGGGTCATTTATTTTATCAGGAGCACTTCCATGACCACCTTTTCCTTTTACTATTATTCTGAACATATCTGTATTTGCCATAACAATCCCTTTTTCTATGGAGATTTTATTAAGTGGAATATCAGAAATAAAATGAAACCCAATAAGAAAATCTGTATTTTTAAGAACTCCCTCCTTTATTAATGCACATGCGCCTCCAGGTGGTTTTTCTTCACACGGTTGAAAAATAAGTTTAACATTATATTTTAAAAAATCCTTAAATTTATTAAGAATAATACTAACTCCAAGAAGTGTTGCTGTATGGCCATCATGACCGCAGGCATGCATTACACCCTTATTTTTTGATAAGAAAGGAAGATTTGTCTGCTCCTCAACTGGTAAAGCATCAATATCTGCCCTTATTCCTATTGTTTTTGAAGAGTTTTTATTTATATATCCTATAACTCCTGTTTTTGCTTTCACTTCATAACTTATTCCTGCTTTTTTTAAAATATCCTGTATTTTTTTTGATGTTTTATATTCCTGAAACCCAAGTTCAGGATACATATGGAAATCTCTCCTCCAGTTGATTATATCATTTTTAATTCTTTCCACTTCTTTATTTACAAGTTCAATCATTTCTACTCTCTTTTTATAAAAAGCAACTCAACTTTTTCTTCTTCAAATTTTTTCTTTATTTCATCAATTATCTTATCAATAATTTCCATTTCATCTCTATAATCAATACTGAAACTTAAGAGGAAAACTGATTGAGGAATTGTAAACTCTGTTAAATAAATTTCAAAATTTTTTTTCAAAATAGATTCTTTTTTCCCTAAAATTTCAATTAATAAGTTTTTTATTTTTTCTTTATCTTTTAAATTTTGAATACCAATTTTCATCCTGACCTTTATTGTTGTATCCGGAAATCCAAAATTAATTATCCTTGTTTTTGCAATTTCTGAATTTGCTACAATAATAATATTATTTTCAGGTGATAAAATTTTTGTCCTTCTCATTCCAATTTCTATAACCTCTCCTGTTTCTCCTGTTGCAAGTTTTATTCTATCTCCTATTTTAAATGGCTTGTCAATTATAATAAAAAAACCTGAAATCATATTTGAAAGTGTATCTTGTGCTGCAAAAGCAATTGCAAATGAAGCAATACCTGCTGCTCCAAGAATGCTTGTTATCGGCTGATTGAATTTATTGAGAATTATTGTAAAACCAATAAAAAATATTATTATCCTTGAAACTCTTTTAAATAAAGACATAAATTCTTCATCTATTTTTGTTTTGGTTTTGTTTGCTATTTTTTCAAGATACCATTCAACAAACCCATCAACTATACCACTTACAATAAAGGAAATTGAAAGGACTATAAAGGAATAAATAATTTTTGGGACATTTAAAAGAAATTTTTCAAGAGGTAAATTTTCTGTTTTTATAAGAAGAGATGTCCTTTCCCATAAAATACTCAAACCTGAAAAAAATACAAAAAATATAACTCCTTTTCCTGTTCTTTTTAAAATTTTTGCATCAAGTTCTCTTCCTTTTGAAACTTTTACTAAAATATATTCCCATATCCATTTAACAATAAAACAGATAACAATTATTATTACAAAGTAAATAAAAGTTAAAAGATTGTTTCTAAGTGTTTCTCCCATTTAAGTTATCTTGTCCATCTTCATATATTCTCTCAAAACTTCAGGAACTATTATCTCCCCATTTTCTGTTTGATAATTCTCAATTATTCCTATTATTGTTCTCGGTAAAGCAATTCCAGAGCCATTAAGAGTATGAACATAATCTGTTTTGCCATCTTTTCTTTTAAACTTAATATTTGCTCTTCTCGCCTGAAATGCTTCAAAATTAGAACAGGAAGAAACTTCAAGCCATTTCTCCACCCCGGGACACCAGACCTCAATATCATAACATTTGCTTCCTGCAAAACTTAATTCTCCAGTGCATAAAAGAACTACTCTATAAGGAAGATTCAATGCCTGAAGAACTTTTTCTGCTTCATTTAAAAGGGATTCAAGTTCGTCATAAGAATTTTCCGGCTTTACAAACTTAACAAGTTCTACTTTATCAAATTGATGAACTCTAATAAGTCCTTTTGTTTCTTTCCCATATGCACCTGCTTCTCTTCTGAAGCATGGAGTATATGCAACATAATAAATTGGTAAGTCATCTTCCTTTAAAACTTCATTTTTATGGAGATTTGTTACTGGAACTTCTGCAGTTGGTATAAGGAAAAAATCATCTCTTTCAAGATAATACATATCATCTTCAAGTTTTGGAAGTTGTCCTGTGTTAAATAAACTGTCTCTATTAACAAGTGATGGAACCCATACTTCTTTAAAACCGTTTTTAACATGTAAATCAATCATTAAATTTATTAAAGACCTTACAAGAAGTGCTCCTTTTTCTTTAAAAACAGGGAAAAAACTTCCTGTAATTTTAGAACCTCTTGGAAAATCAAAAATTCCAAGTTTCTCTCCAATTTCCCAGTGAGGAAGAACATTAAATTTTTTTTCTTTAATTTCTCCCCATTGTCTAACTATAATATTATCTTTTTCACTTTTTCCTACAGGGACAGAGGGATGTGGAATATTTGGAATATAGGAAATTATTTTTTCAATTTCTTTTTCAATCTCACCTAATCTTCTTTCTGCTTCTTTTATTTCTTCTGAATATTTTCTTGCCTGATTTATTAAAGAAGAAATTAAATCCTTATCTTCTTTATTCCTTGAAATTTTTTCTGTTAAGTCCTTTTGCCATTTTTTCCTTTCCTCTACAAATGCTATCAACCTTCTTCTTTCATTATCAAGTACTTCAAATTTATCCCATTCTACTTTCTGGTTTTTTAACTCTGCAACCTTTTTTAATAAATCCAGATTTTCTCTTACAAATTTAAAAGGATACATTTATTCTCCCATTTTTATAATAAGTTCTCCTTCCTTTATCATACCATATTCTTCTCTCAATATCTTTTCAATATAAAAGGGGTCTTTTTTTATCTTTTCTATCTTTTCCCGGAGTTCCTTATTTTCTTTTTCAAGTTTAGGGATCTCATTTTTATAAAATTTGTAAGTTTGATATGATGAATAAAGAGATTTTGCCCTTATACCACAACAGATAACAAATAAAACAGTAATAATTAAAAACAAATTTCTTTTTATCTTCCTCATTTTTCTCTAATTACTTTACCATAATATTTCCATGTATTTCCAAGATTTTCTTCAATTCTTAAAAGTTGATTATATTTACAAAGTCGTTCAGACCTGCTCAAAGAACCACTCTTTATCTGCCCTGCATTTGTTCCAACTGTAAGGTCTGCTATAAAAGAATCCTCTGTTTCCCCACTTCTATGAGATATAACAGTTCTGTATCCTGCTATTTTTGCCATTTCAATTGTTTCAAGTGTTTCTGTCAATGTTCCTATTTGATTTACTTTTATTAGAATTGCATTTGCTATTTTTTGCTTAATCCCCTCTTTAAAAATTTTTGGGTTTGTAACAAAAATATCATCTCCAACAAGTTGAATTTTATTTCCAAGTTTTTCTGTTAATTTTTTCCATCCATCCCAGTCATTTTCTGCAAGTCCATCTTCAAGTGTGTAAATTGGATATTTAGAAACAATTTTTTCATAAAAATCAATCAATTCATCAGAACTTATTTTTTTCCCTTCAAATTGATAAAGACCATTCTCATATAAAGAAGAAGCAGCAGTATCAATAGCAATATAAACCTCAACTCCTGGTGTATACCCCGCCTTCTCAATTGCTTGCGTTATAAGTTGGATTGCTTCTTCATTTTTATTAAGATTTGGAGCAAAACCACCTTCATCCCCCACAGAAGTTGAATAACCCTTATCCTTTAATATCTTTTTTAAATACTGAAATACCTCTGCAACCATCCTGTATCCTTCAGCAAAACTTTCTGCTCCTACAGGTGCTATCATAAATTCCTGAATATCAAGATTATTGTCGGCATGCAATCCTCCATTTATAACATTGCACATGGGAACAGGCATTGTATTTGCATAAATTCCACCAATATAAAAGTAAAGGGGAACATCAAGAACATTTGCGGCAGCACGAGCAACTGCTAAACTCACTCCAAGAATAGCATTTGCTCCCAGATTTGATTTATTTTCACTTCCATCCATTTCAATCATTTTATAGTCAATACCTCTCTGGTCAAAAACACTTTCTCCTTCAATTTCCGGTCCAATAATTTCATTTATATTTTTTATTGCTTTTTTAACTCCCTTACCAAGAAATTCTTTTCCACCATCTCTCAATTCAAGTGCTTCCCTTTCACCTGTTGAAGCACCTGAAGGAACTGCTGCTCTGCCTATTGTTCCATCCTCAACCATAACTTCCACTTCTACTGTTGGATTACCTCTTGAATCAAGAATTTGTCTTCCATAAACACTCACAATTTCCATTTTTGTTCCTCCTTTGTTATTTAAATTTAATTATATTCCTAAATCAAATTATTTTCAATTAAAAATTTTTTCAGTTGAATCAAATCCTGAAAAAGTAAAGGATTTTCGTATTTCAAAAAATCTCTTTCATTACAAGAACCGGTAAGAACTATATATGTATCAACACCTGCATTCCTTCCAGTTTCATAATCAATATCCATATCTCCTACATAAAAAGTTTCTTCTTTTTTTAATCCAGTTTCTTTCAAAATTTTTAAAATTATTTCAGGGTCTGGCTTTGGATTTTTAACATCATCCGCACAAAGAAGAATATCAAAATAATTTTTAATTCCCGCCTGGTCAAGTATAAAATTTAAACAAAATTTTGATCTATTTGTGGCAAGTGCAATTTTTATTTTTTTATCTTTAATTTGATTTAAAACTTCAATACTTCCCTTCATCAATTTAACATTGTCTTTCAAAAAATTTAAATAATTTTCTCTATAAAGTTTATGAGCAATTTTAATTTTCTCTTCACTGAAAAGATTTTGGATTAATTTTAAATCACCTCCACCAACTGCTCTTTTAACTCTATCATAATCAAATTTTTCATAATTAATTTTTTCGCATATAAAATCTATCGTCTTATAAATAGAATCATATGCATCTATCAAAGTCCCATCAAGGTCAAAAATCGCAAGTTTTTTTCGTACCATCCATTTTTCCCTTTTAAAAATTTTATTATAATATACTAAACCTTTTTTGTTTTCAACCGTCTAAAAAGAAAAAGGGGTAAAAATGAAAAGAATTATAACTTTACTTGTTTTACTAAATCTAATAACAATATGGACACTTAATGCACAGATTAAAAAAACAGACATGCCTTCATTAGAAGACAAAATTGAACAATACAGGAGAAATAATTACATTTTAAGGGAAAAACTTAAAGAGGTTCTTGAAACACAAAAAAGATTGAAGGAGATAGAAAGAGAAGAAATAGAAAAAGATCCTGAACTTAAAAATCTATATACTCAAATAATGAATTTAAGAATTCAGTTATGGCAAAATATAAATGAGAAATTAAAAGATAATGAGGAATACCAAAAACTTAAAAAAAGAATGAAGGAAATTGATGAAAAAATAAGAAATCAACTAAAAGAAAGAATGGAAGAAAAAATTAAAGAAAAGAAAGGAGGTGAAAAAATATGAAAAAATTAATTACTACTCTTCTCATAAGCGTATTTGTGCTTGGTATTACATATAAAGCGACACCACAGGAAAGAAAATTTGGACAGGGGAAAGAACAATTTCAAGGAGAAAGAAGAGAAGGACCTTTTGGAGAGGCAATGGAGATTAGAAAAAAAATGAAAGAAATTGAACTGCAAACAATCCAGAATGACCCAGAACTGATGAAATTGCAGGAACAGATTAGAACACTCCAAAAACAACTGGATGAAAAACTTCAACAGAAACTCTCAGGGAATCAGGAATATCAGGAATTGAAGAAAAAGATGGGAGAAATGGCAAAAGAGTGGCAAGAAAGAGTAAAAGAAAGAAAGGGAGAAAATAAGTAAAAAATTCATTTTAAAAGGAGTCACTTTATCAAAAGTGGCTCCTTTTTCTTTTTTTATTTTTTATGTTATTATTTATTTCATGACAGGAATTGATTTTATAATTCTGGTTATTTTTGGAAGTGGTATTTTAACAGGAATTTTAAGGGGTTTTATAGGTGGAATTATAGATATAATTGGCATTTGTGGTGGTGTTACACTTGCTTCAATTGCCTATAAAGCACCTGTAAATTTATTTAGAAAATTCAATATTATTGGAACTCCTGTTGATATTCTATTTTTTCACCTTTTTTCCTTTCTCTTTATTTTATCAATAATAGTTGGAATTGAAGTTTTAAGAAAAAGAATTTATGTAAAGCATATTGTTGATAGAATTTTTGGATTTTTTACAGGTATAATTGAAGGGATATTTTTTTCTGCCTTTCTTCTGAATATAATGAGTGCTTCACCAAATTCTGCAAGGGAAATAGATAATGCAAGATTTTCAAAATATATAACAAGATTTGCTCCAAAAATTTATGAAAGAAGTGATAAAATTGGAATAACTTTACCAAAATTGATAGCATTACCCAAAAATTATATGGATGAATTTGATAAAACAAAACTCAGTATTTCTTTTATAAAAGTAAATTTTTATAAAATGAAAGGGACATGTATGAAGTGTGGAGGGGAAGTTGAGTTTAAAGGTTATTTTATTAAAGCAGGAATGAGTGTAATACCAGAATTTGTCTGTAAAAACTGTGGTAGAACTTCTGATGGATGTCAGACATTTGAAATTTTTCATTTTTTGTATAATGAATGCCCTGTTGAACTTGCAAGAAAGGGTATTAAATTTGATTGTGGTAATTTCCCAAACCATGAATTGATTATGCCTAAAATAGAATGCCCTGTAGATAAAAATCAATTACAACTCTGGGAATGGCAACCCCCTGTTAAATATTAATCTTTAAGAGTACTATTTCTAAATTTTGACGGAGAGACACCTTCAATTTTTCTAAACAACCTTGAAAAATAATTGAAATCATAAATTCCTACTTTCCCAGCAATTTCCTTAATTTCCAATGTAGTTTCTTTTAATAATTTTTTTGCATAATCAATTTTAATTTCGTTAAAATATCTTGAAAAAGAATAACCAGTATATGTTTTCACAATTTTCTGCAAATAATTCTGAGACAATCCGACTAAATTAGCAACGTCCTTTGAAGTAAGTTTTCTATCAATGTGGTCCTTTAAGTAATTTGTAATTTCCATAAAAATTTTATCTTTTATAGACAATTTTTTGTTTATCTTCCTTTCTGTTATTGAAATTAAATATTCTCTTAGAAGAAGTAAAATATATCCTTTTAAAGCAATCAAATATCCAAATCCTTTTTTCTCAAGTATTTCTTTTATTTTATTTATAAATGTTTCTATCTCATTTTTTCTTTTAAATGACGCTACCCATAAATTTGGCTTTTTTGAGTAGAAGAATTTTAAAATACTTAAAGATTTTTTTTCTTCTTTTTGGAATCCACTTATTGTATTTTTTATTATCTCAAATCTTAAAGTAAAAATTTCAGCACTTGTTCCAGGTGAAGGGATAAACAAATGTTTTTTCCTCTTAGGAATAAAAACAAGTGTTCCTGGAAAAATTTCATATTCTCTTTTTTCTATTATCTCTTTACCAGACCCTTTTATGTAATAAATTATTTGATTATCTGGATGAGAATGCGGTAAAGTAGGAGAATTGATTTTATGGATATTTAGTTGAAGATTACTTATAATTAATAAATTTTCACCTATAAAAAGTGGAAATTTATGTTCTCTTATTGCTTGAAATGTTTTGATGGTTATATATCCGTATTTTTCCATTTTTATTTTATTTTTTTAGTAAATAACTAATTATTGAAATGGCTGCCTTTTTACCCATACCCATTGCACTTATAACTGTTGCTGCTCCTGTTGCTATATCTCCTCCTGCATAAATCCCTTCAATATTTGTCTGGCATGTTTCAGTGTCTACTATAATATTACCATGTTTTCCTGTTTTCAATTCGGGATATGTTTGTGTAATTAAAGGACTTGGAGATTGCCCTATTGCAACTATAATTGTATCAAATGGTAATATTTCTTCACTCCCTGGAATTGGCACTGGTCTTCTTCTTCCACTTTCATCTGGTTCACCAAGTTCATTATGTATTATTTTTATTCCTTTGACATAACCATTCTCATTTCCTATTATTTCAAGTGGTTGAACAAGAAAAATAAATTTAATGCCCTCTTCAACTGCATTTTCATATTCTTCTTTTCTTGCTGGCATTTCATTTTCTGTCCTTCTGTATAAAACAACAACCTCTTTTGCTCCAAGTCGTAATGCACTTCTTGCTGAATCCATTGCTACATTTCCACCACCGATAACTGCAACCTTTTCTCCAATTGAAACAGGTGTATCATATTCAGGAAAAAGATAACCTTTCATTAAATTTATTCTTGTTAAAAACTCATTTGCTGAATATACCCTTAATAAATTTTCTCCAGGAATTCCAAGAAAATTAGGTAGTCCTGCTCCTGTTCCAATAAAAATTGCTTCATATCCCATTTCAAATAATTCATCAATTGTAAAAGTTTTTCCTATTATTACATCTGTTTTTATCTCAACTCCCATTGTCAAAAGTTGATTTATTTCTTTCTCAACTATTTTTTTGGGTAAACGAAATTCTGGAATGCCATAAATTAAAACTCCACCAGGTTTATGTAATGCTTCAAAAATTGTAACTTTAATTCCACATCTTGCAAGTTCTGAAGCACAGGTTAGTCCAGCAGGTCCAGAACCAATAACAGCAACTTTTTTATCTTTTAATTTCGGGTCAGAATTCAATTCGCATTTTAAAATAATATTTGAATTATCTGCAGCAAATCTTTCAAGTTTTCCAATTGCTACAGGTTCAAATTTTTTCCCGAGAGTGCATAATTGTTCACACTGTGTCTCCTGTGGGCATACTCTTCCACAAATAGCAGGTAATAAATTTTTTTCATAAATAATCTCAAGTGCTTTTTGAAAATTACCTTCTTTTATTTCTTTTATAAATCTTGGTATATCAATTCCCACTGGACAGCCATTAACACAGGGAGCCTTTTTACACTGTAAACATCTACTTGCTTCCTGAACCGCCTGTTTTTCATCAAAACCAAAAGCAACTTCATTAAAATTTTTAATTCTTTCTTCAACAGGTTGTTTTCTATCTCTTATTCTTTCTTTCATTTTATCTCCACTCCTTTTTTACTCACATTTATATGTTTTTTCCAGTTTTTATCATCGGTTGAAGGATAATCTTTTCTATAATGAGTCCCCCTTGATTCTTTTCTTATAAGTGCTGATTCTGTTATTAAAGTTGCAACGATTAACATATTCAAACTTTCAAACCCATTCCTATCTTCAAATTCTTTCAAAAAAGCATATTTCTGCCATTCTTTTAAATTTTCAAGTGCATATTTTAATGTTTCTTCATCTCTTTCTATCCCTACATTCCTCCACATTAAACTTCTTATTGACCTTTTCAAATCCTCTTTATCTATCCAGACATCTGATTTTTTGGGGAAATTATATTTGAAATCAGAAAATAAAATTTTAAAATTTTCTTCTTTCAATTTATTTGCAACTCTTTTACCGAAAACAAGACATTCTAAAAGTGAATTACTCGCAAGCCGGTTTGCTCCGTGAACACCAGTAGAAGCACATTCTCCACATGCAAATAGATTTGAAATATTTGTTCTTCCCCATAAATCTGTTTTAATACCACCTATAAAGAAATGGGCAGAAGGTCTTACAGGGATTAAGTCCTTGTCTGGTTCAATCCCATATGTTTTACAGAAATTATAAATCTGCGGAAATCTTTTTTTTATATAATCTTTCTTTAAATGTGTTAAATCAAGATATACACAGTTTGAATTTGTTTTTTTCATCTGGTCAATAATTGCTCTTGAAACAACATCCCTTGGAGCAAGTTCTCCGGATGGATGATAATCAAACATAAACCTTTCTCTGTGAATATTTCTTAAAACACCCCCTTCTCCCCTGACACTTTCAGAAATCAAAAATCTTGGTGCTCCTGCCATATAAAAAGTTGTGGGATGGAACTGATAAAATTCAAGGTCTGTAAGTTCAACATTTCTCCTATAAGCAATTGCAATACCATCTCCTGTTATGTATGGAGGATTTGTTGTTTCCTGAAAAATCATACCCGCTCCACCTGTTGATAAAACATATGCCTTTGCCTGAATTAAAATAATTTTGTCTTTATTTTCATCAAGAACAATTGCGCCAGCAATTTTATCTTCAAACGAAATTAAGTCAATGAGAAAAGAATTGGAAAAAATTTTAATATTGGGAAAATTTTTTATAAGAGTGGAAAAAAAAATAGTTATACTTTTACCTGTTGCATCTCCATTTGAATGAAGAATCCTGTTTCTTGAATGCCCACCCTCTTTTGTAAAGTGAAATTTTCCGTCTTCTTTATCAAATTTAAATCCAAGTTCTATAATTTCTTTAATCCTTTCAACTCCTTCATTGACAAGTATATCAACTGCTTTTTCATCATTTAGATAATAACCGGTTTTTAAAGTGTCTTCTTTATGTAGTTGTGGAGAATCTGATTCATTAAATGCAACAGCAATCCCTCCCTGAGCATTATAACTGCACGATTCTGTTATTCCATTTTTAAAAAGAATAATTGTTCTAAAATCTTTTAATTGATATGCAACAAAAAGCCCACTCAATCCTCCCCCAATAATTAGAAAATCAACCTCTATTTTTTCAAGATTTTTTGTATTAAATGAAATTAAATATTCAGGTACCATTCTTTCTCCTTTGAATAAATAATTATATCACATGTTGATTTCTTACAAAAACATATTAAGTTGATATGATATAATAAAGAAAATGTTTTATAAATTAAAAAAGTGGTTTGGATTAAATAAAAGAGGTTATAATGATTGATTATCATGTTCATATTGGAAAAATTTTTTATGGAAGAAAGCCACTTACACCTAAAAGATTGATAAAGAAAATGGATGAAGCAGGAATTGAAAAAGCAGTTATTTTACCTATTGAAAATCCCGAGGAAACACACTGGTATAATACAAGTGATAATGTTTTAAAAGTATGTAAAAAATATAAAGAGCGGTTAATCCCGTTCTGTAATGTTGACCCGAGAAGAGGATTAAATAGTGAAAATGAAAAATTCATTTTTAATTTAATTGAGGGATATCTTAAAAAAGGAGCAAAGGGTTTTGGAGAAGTGCTTGCAAATTTGCCTTTTAATGATAAAAGGATGAAAAATATTTATAAGGCATGTGGTGAATTAAAAATTTCAATAGTATTTCATCTTGGAGGAGTTCCTGAAAAGTCAACAATCGGATTAACTGATGAAATTGGACTCCCTTATATGGAAGAAGTTTTAAATGAATTTCCAGATGCAGTTTTTGTTGCTCATGGTCCAGGATGGTGGGCAGAAATTTCAGGAGATGTAAAACCAGAAGATAGGGATTCTTATCCAAAAGGTAAAATTGAAAAAGAAGGCAAGGTTCAATATTTACTTAAAAATTATTTAAATATTTATGCAGACCTTTCAGCACAAAGTGCCTATAATGCTTTAACAAGGGACCCTGAATATGGAATTGAATTTCTTAATAAATTTTATAATAAACTTCTATTTGCAACTGATTATTTGTTTCCGGAACAGGAACTTCCTATTATAAGATATTTAAAAGAAGTAAATATTCCAGAAGAAAAGAAGAAAAAAATTTTTTCTGAAAATGCAAAAAAATTATTAAAAATTTGAAGGAGGAGTTAAAATGGAACTAAAAAATTTTAAAATTTTTATTCTTGAAAATAATGAAGAACTTGGTAAAAAGTCAGCAAAAGATGCAGGTAAAATTCTTGAAAAATATACAGATAAATTGAATAAAAAATGTATCTGTGTTTTTGCTGCTGCTCCATCACAGGATACATTCCTTGAAAATCTATCAAAAAATGAAAATATAAAATGGAAAAACATTTATGCATTTCATCTTGACGAATACATTGACTTACCAAAAGGACATCCAAATACATTTGAAGAATATTTAAGAAATCATATTTTTGATAAAATTGATATACCAGAGGAAAATATTTTTTATATTAAAGATGCTGGAAAAAACGAAAAAGAGATGATTGAAAATTATTAAAAATTTTTTACCGAAAAATATAAGGAAGTCAAAAAAAATGGGGGGATTTATCTTGCCTTTATTGGAATTGGAGTTAATGGACATATTGCTTTCAATGAACCAGGAACTGATTTATGGAATAAGGGAATAATAATTAAAATAAAAATTGATGAAATTTCTGTCAGACAGCAGTATGATGACTATAAAAACCATCCAGATCCAGAAGCAAGATATAAAAGTTTGGAAGATGTTCCAAGGAATGCTTTAACAATGACTGTTTCTGCAATTTTACTTGCTGACAAAATTTTCTGTATGGTTCCGGGTATACAGAAGGCAGATGCAGTAAAAAAAGTGGTTGAAGGAGAAATATCAGAAAAAGTTCCTGCTTCATTTTTAAGATTTCATAATGATGTTAATCTATATCTTGATAAAAATTCATCCTCAAAATTAAATAAGAAACCAGAATGTAAAATTTAATTAGGGTCAAAAATGGGAAAACTTGCAATTCTTGGAGGAGAAAAAGCAATAAAAAATGATTATAGCGAATTTTTCAGATGGCCTATTATAACAAAAGAAATGGAAGAAAAGGTTCTTGAAGTTTTAAGGAAAGGAGCAATGTCTGGAACTGATTTAACTGAAGATTTTGAAAAGGAATATGCCAATTTATATGGAATGAAATATGCTTTATGTCATAATAATGGAACTTCTGCAATCCATTCTGCTTTATTCGGTTTAAAAATAGGTAAAGGAGATGAAATTATCTGTCCATCAATGACTTACTGGGCTTCATGTTTGCCTGTCCTTTCTCTTGGTGGAACTGTTGTTTTTGCAGATATAGATGAAGAAAGTTTATGTATAGACCCTGATGATATTGAAAGACATATTACAGAAAAAACAAAGTGTATAATTGTTGTTCATTATGGAGGGTATCCTGCTGATATGGATAGAATAATTCCAATTGCAAAAAAATATAATTTAAAAATACTTGAGGATTGCTCTCATTCTCACTGGTGTTTTTATAAAGGAAAATTGACAGGAACTTTTGGAGATGTTTCTGCCTTTTCTTTGATGAGTGGTAAATCATTTCCAATTGGAGAGGGTGGAATTATGTTAACAAATGACCTTGAAATATATGAAAGAGCAATTATATTTGGTCATTATGAGAGGCATTCAAAGATTACAATAGATTATTTAAAAAATGGAATAGGTGTTCCCTGGGGTGGTTATAAATACAGAATGCATCAACTTTCTTCTGCTGTGGGTATTGTTTTTATAAAAATTTTTAAAGAAATTTTTGAAGAAATAGATAAAGCAATGAATTATTTCTGCGATTTACTTGATAAATTACCAGGAATAAAATCACATAGACCTCCAAAAAATTCAGGTTTAACTAAAGGTGGATGGTATGCTCCTCTTGCTCATTATAAAAAAGAAGAATTGAATGGATTATCAATAACAAGATTCTGTGAAGCATTGAGGGAAGAAGGAATTGGTATATATCCTGGTTGCAACAAACCCTTACATATGCATCCGATTTTCCATAATATAGATATTTACAATGATGGAAAACCAACAGTTATAAGAAATTCAGAAAAAGATATAAGAGCAAAAATTGGCTCATTACCTGTTTCTGAAAATATAGGAAAAAAAATATTTGGGCTTCCAAGATTTATAAAATTTGATAAAAATGTAATTGAGGAATATTTCAGTGCATTTGAAAAGGTTGTTAAAAATTGTGAAGAATTATTAAAAGATGACCCTGGAGACCCGCCAACAATTGGGAACTGGGGATTAACTTTTAGAATTTAAAAAAAGTTTTTCCAATCCCACCTTAGAGGTGGGAAGGATGGAGAGATGTGGTATAATTTATAAATATGTTGATAAAGAAAAAATTGGATGTATGGGGCTTTCTTTTGGAGGAACAATGACAACATATTTAACATTACTTGATGATAGAATTAAGGCAGGAGATATTATATGCTATGCAACAACAACTTTACATTATGCAATAGAAAGACCAAATTTATGTGGCAGTCAGATAGTTCCATATCTTTATAAATATGCTGATGTTGGAGATGTAATTTCTGCAATATGTCCAAAAACACTTTTAATTGAATCAGGAGTAAATGACACATGTTTCTGGATACATTCTGCAAAAAAGCACATGAAAAAGTTAAAAAAGCATATGAGGTTGCTGAAGTGAGTGAAAATTTATGGATTGAGGTATTTGAAGGAGAACATTCTTTTTCAGGAAAGAAAGCATTTAAATTTTTTGATAAATTTCTAAAAGGATGAAAAGATATATTTTAAAAAGATTTTTACAGTTTATCCCATTGATTATAGGAATGACATTTATCTCTTTTTTAATTATTCAAATGGCTCCGGGTGATTACTTTACACAATTAAAGATGAATCCAGAAATATCACCTGAAACAATAGAAAATATGAGAAAAATTTTTGGACTTGATAAACCTGTTATAATTCAATATTTATACTGGATTAAAAATATTTTTACATTTAACCTTGGAGAATCATTTTCATATCATGTTCCTGTTTCTTTTCTCATTAAAATACGACTTAAAAATACAATTGCTCTTTCAATTTTTTCTATATTCTTCACATGGATTATTGCAATACCACTTGGAATTTTTGGAGCAATAAAGGATAAAAGTTGGCAGGAAAGAATATTATCATTTTTTGCTTATATTGGAATTTCACTGCCATCCTTTTTTATTGCAATGCTCATTATATTTTTTATTTCAAAAACAGCAATTTTACCTCTTGGAGGGACAAAATCTCTTTTTTATGAGAATGCTTCAAATATTGATAAATTCCTTGACTATTTAAAACATTTATTTGTTCCTGGAATAATTTTGACAATATCAGGTATTGGTTCTTTATATCGTCTTATGAAAAATAATTTTCTTGAAACACTTAATGCTCCTTATATTTTTACCGCTTATGCAAAAGGAATTCCAACTTATAAGATTTATTTTAAACATGCTTTAAGAAATGCGATAAATCCAATGATTACAATTTTTGGGTATGAACTCTCTGGAATTTTAAGCGGAGCAGGACTTGTTGAAATTATAACTGGCTGGCCTGGAATGGGAAGATTGGTTCTTGAAGGAGTTTTATCTTCTGACCTTTATCTTGTTATGGCTTCACTTTTAATTGGTGGTATTTTACTTATTCTTGGCAATTTATTTTCTGATATTTTACTTGCTTTAGTTGACCCAAGAGTGAGGTTGAGATGAAAAACATTTTAAAAAGGTTGAAAAAAACAAATTGCCTTTCTTACTATTCTTTCTGGATAATAATTTTTCTCTATTTTTTAGCACTTTTTGCCGATTTTATAGCTCCCTATCCATATAACCAGCAGTTCAGAGAATATCCCCTCTGCCCTCCTGTAAAAATTCATTTTTTTGACCAGAATAAAAAGTTTCACTTAAAACCATTTATTTATGAAATCAAACTTGTAAATCCTGCTTTAAATCAATATGAAATAGTAAAAGACAAAATTTATCCTGTCTATTTTTTTGTTAAAGGAGAAAAAAGAAAAATTTTTGGATTATTCAACTCAACAATATACCTTTTTGGAACAAAAGAAGGCAAAATTTTTTTATTTGGAACAGATATGCATGGAAGAGATATTTTTTCAAGAATTTTATATGGAGCAAGAATCTCTCTTTCAATTGGTATAATTGGTGTTTCAATATCCTTTTTTTTAGGTTTTTTAATAGGTGGAATTTCAGGATATTTTGGGGGGAAAATTGACAATATTTTGATGAGAATTGTGGAAGTTTTTATGATGTTCCCGGCTTTTTATTTAATGCTTTCGTTAAGAGCAATCTTTCCTCTAAATCTATCTTCTTTTCAAATTTATCTTTTAATCGTAGTAATTTTAAGTTTGATTGGATGGGCAGGACTTGCAAGAATTATAAGAGGCATGGTTCTATCAATAAAAGAGGAGGAATATGTTCTTGCAGCAAGAGCACTTGGAATACCAACTTTTAAAATTATTTTTAGACATATAATACCAAATACTTTTTCATATTCAATCACTGCAATTACATTATCTATTCCCGGTTATATACTTGGAGAATCAACTTTAAGTTTACTTGGACTTGGAATTCAGGAACCATATCCAAGTTGGGGAAATATGCTATCTGTATGTATTGGAAATTTAAGAATTTTAACAGAAGCACCTTGGATGTTAATTCCTGGATTTTTCATATTTCTGACAATTATATGTTTCAATTTTCTCGGTGATGGATTAAGGGATGTTCTTGACCCAAAAAACTGGTAAAATGGAAAAAATTTTAACTGTTAGAAATATTTTTGTTGGTAATAAAGAAGTTAAAATTTTGAGGAATATAAATTTTGAAATAAAAAAAAGAGAAATTTTATCAATTGTTGGCGAAAGTGGATGTGGAAAAAGTATGACCTTAAGAACAATTATAAAATTGCTACCAAAAAATCTTAAAATTCTTAAAGGAGAAATATACTTTGAAGATATAAAAATTACAGAATATAATGAAATAGGAAAAATTAGAGGGAAAAAAATTGGAATGATTTTTCAGGAACCTTCTTCCTATCTAAACCCTCTCTTTACAATCGGAAATCAAATAGAAGAAGCAATTAAAAACAATATAAAAAAAATTGAAAAAAAAGAAAAAATTATGAAAATTTTACAGGAAATTGGACTTTCTCCGGATGTCTATTACTCTTATCCACATCAATTAAGTGGTGGAATGCAACAGAGAGCAATGATAGCAATGGCATTAATAAATAACCCTGATTTACTTCTTGCAGATGAACCAACTACAGCACTTGATGTTACAACTGCCTTTGGAATAATAAAATTGCTTAAAAATCTTGTTTCAATTTACAATCTTTCAATAATTTTTGTAACCCATGATATTTCTCTTGCAAAGTATATTTCGGATAAAATTATTGTGATGTATGCTGGAATTATTGTAGAAAAAGGAGATGCATATTCTATTTATAATAATCCTCTACATCCTTATACACAGAAACTTATAAATTGTCTGCCTGAGAAATATAATAAAAGAGAAAAAATTAAAACAATTGAAGGAGAAGTCCCTTCTTTCAAAAATTTACCTTCTGGATGTCCTTTTTCTCCAAGATGTGAATATAAAATGAAAATATGTGAAGAAAAAATTCCAGGTGAAATAAATGTTGAAAATAGGACTGTGAGGTGCTTTAAATATGGAAATACTGTGGAAAGTTGAAAATCTTAAAAAAGAATATGAAATAAAAGGTGAATTTAAAAGTGTAAAAATAAGTGCTTTAAAAAATATAAATTTAGAAATTTATAAAGGAGAAGTTTTAGGACTTGCAGGCGAAAGCGGTTCAGGTAAAACGACCTTTGGAAAAGTTCTTATAAAATTGATTGAGCCAGATAAAGGGAAAATTATATATAAAAATATTGATATTACAGAAATGCCCGAAAAAATTTTAAGGAATTATCGTAAAAACTTCCAGATTATTTTTCAAGACCCTTATAAATCATTAAATCCAAGAATTTCATGTGGTTTTACAATAATGGAGGGAATAAAAGGGAATAAAAAAGAGAGATTTGAAAAAAGTATTGAATTACTAAATCTTGTAGGGATTAAAAAAGAAAGATTTTACGATTATCCCCATCAGTTTAGCGGAGGAGAAAGACAGAGGATAGCAATAGCAAGAGCATTATCAACAGAACCAGAATTTATTGTTTGTGATGAACCGACTTCCAACCTTGATGTTTCAATTCAGGGACAGATTTTAAACCTTTTTATTGACCTTAAAGAAAAATTCAATCTCACATATCTCTTCATAACCCATAATCTCAAAATTTTAAAGTTCATTTCTGATAGAATTGCAATAATGTATAAAGGAGAAATAGTAGAAACAGGAAAAACAGAAGAAATTTTTAGAAATCCAAAACATCCCTATACAGAAAAACTTATCAATAGTGAAATTTAAAAATAAATTTCAGGGTAGTTTAATATTTGTAAAGAATAATGCATGCTGTGTCTTTTCCCAGTGATGAGGGTTCCTGAAAAACTGAAAGAGACCTTTTAAAGCACCTATACTCATCAATAACCAGTAAAAAGGAGAAAGTATTGCAGGAATAATAAGTTTATACCATTTTCTTTTCAAAACACCAAGAATGTTAATAATCACAAAAATTAAATTTCCAAGCAGTAAAACAGGTGTAACAATTATGAAAAAGATATTCGGAAAATAAGTTTTCTGTGGAGAAAAAATCCAGATTAATAGAAAAACCCAGGCAATTGGATTGAAACACAAAACAAAAAAATTACCTCCAACAATTAAATTGAAATGTAAAAAATTTTTCAACCCGATTTTTTTGATTAATTTAAATGGATTTCTTAAATGGACAAAATATGTTTGAATATATCCTTTAACCCATCTACTCCTTTGCTTCAACCAGTTTTTTAATTCACTATTTGCTTCTTCCCATGTTGTTGTATCAAGAACTTTTGTTCTATATCCACTCATAAAAATTCTTGTCCCGAGGTCACAATCCTCTGTCACATTAAAAGGATCCCAACCCCTCAATTCTTTCAATATGTCAGTTTTAAAATGATTGGAAGTACCTCCAAGTGGAATTGGCGCTTCAATACTGTCTATACCGGGTAAATATAAATCAAACCAGGAAGAATATTCTGCAGTAAACCACTTGGTTAAAAAATTTTGATTTGGATTATAATAATTGAGTTTTGATTGCAAACATACAACATTATCGGCAACCTTTCTAAATCCTATCACTGCCTTTTTCAATTGATCTCTTTCAGGTATATCCTCAGCATCATATATGACAAGATAAACTCCTTTTGCCTCTTTTAATCCGAAATTTAATGCCTTACCTTTTGTTTTTGGTTTAAAATCAGGGACTTCAATTACTCTCCAGTGAGAAGGAAGTTTGTAATTTTTTAAATAATCTTTTATTTCTAAATCATCCTCTTCAATTAAAAGTATTATATCAAGTTTATCTTTCGGGTAATCAATATTTTCCATTGCCATATATAGTTGATTGAAAATTTCCTTTTCCTTATAAATTGGTAATAAAATTGTATATAAGGGCCATTCTCTATTTGAAATAATCTCAATTTCATTTACCTTTATTTCTTTATTTTTTACAATTCCCCTGAAAACTAAAAATAATTTATGAATACAGATGATAAAATAAATGGTGGAGAAAAAATAAAAAAAAGTATATGTTTTCAGGAAAAAATGAGAATAAAGAAGATAAAAGGTCCCACAAAAAAATAAAAAAAGGAAAATTTTTTGCCACCAGATAAGTTTTATGTATGCATTTTCTTCTGGCAAAAGAAGGTCAAATTTTAAAAATTTATTCTCCATAAAAATTCACTTTTACTGCAATCCACTTTTTAAAAGGAGGTATTTCAATCTTTAAATTTCCATTATCATCACTTAAAATTTCTCTCTCCTGAATTTTACCTTTTTCCATATCATAAAATTCAACTTTAAATTTACCTTTTCTTTTATTTTTAAGGAAACATACAATATCATTGTATTCAGGAAAAGACCTCCCTTCCATATTCATTATAACACTGTAATCATATAAAAAAATACTGGAAAAAAATCTATTCCCTGTTGCAATTGTAAAAATTTGATTCTTGCCCGTTCCTTCAATATTGATAATTTCTGATACAAGTGGAATTTTAAATCTATCAATATCTTTTACATATTCTGAAAAAATCTTATAAATGTAATAAAGATTAAATTCATCTATAAATCTATGCCACCAGAAAAGAGGAGTTCCTGCAAAAGGCAGATGAAAAGAAAACCATAATCCCATTATTATATCTCTCTTCAAATTTTCAAAACTACTTCCCATAGGAGTTCCACCATATTCAGAAATAAATGTTGGTTTATTAAAGATAGAATTAAAATTATATATACTTCTAAAAAAATTGGGAAGATTTTGTTGTTTGTAATTATAATATCCATTTGTGATTGTATAGTCAATAATATCCGATAAAATTTTATTATTAACAAGAATTGTATAATGTGCGGTAATCATATGTTTAAAAGGATCTATCTCTTCCAGATATTCCTTCATTTCTTTATACCATTTTGTTATTTCATCTCCAAAATAAAAATTGTGTGAAGCACCAACAAGATTTATTTCATTCAGAATTTCCCAGGAGAAGATGTAAGGAGAATACCCCCATCTTGCAATAATATATCTTAATTTATTTTTTGTCAGTTTTTTTGCTTTTTCATCAGTAAAAAAATCATCGGGGCTTTTCAAAAATCCACCATTTTTTATATTGTAAGGATTATCCTGCCATTCCTGGTCACACCATGTACTTAACTGTCCATGATTTATAATTACAAGTTGAATATAAATATCATTAATTTCTGCAAACTCAATAATTTTATCCATCTTCCAAGCATTTCTTAAATTATAATAACCAACACCTCTATATCCTGGTCTATTTTCTTTCCATTCAAGAGCAGCAAACCAGGGACACATCCATACTTCTGTAAAATTGAGACCATTTTCTTTCATTTTTTTAAATATTTTTTCATAATAAAATGTCCCTTCATCGGGAGGAACTTTCTGGTTCATCAATCTTGAATATCTTTCATCAGTTGGTGAACGAATATTAAAACCCACTGGATAAAAGAAATCACCACTTTTATATGAGAAATATCTATTATCTATATTACTTACCTTTATAAATTTGTTTTTCGTTTCAACTGGCTCAACTATAAAGTAATTAATATCAGTTGTTGTCTCTTTATCATATTCTCTAATCTTCACATAAAACTTATATCTCCCTGTTTTTTCAGGAGTAAATCTTATCTTCCAGTATGGATATCCAACAGGAGTTAAAATTTCTTCTCCATTTTCTAAAAACCTTTCATATTCCTGGTAATAAAAACCTGGCATAGTAAAAATATTATTATCAGGGTCAATAAAAATCCCTTCAATATCTATTTCTTCAGGGTCAAAAGGATTAGAATACTTTTGAGGAAGGAAAAAAGAAATTTCAAATTTTTCAAATTGTAAAAGTTTTTTTTTGTTCATAGAAATTTCAGGAAATACTTTAAAATTACCCTTTATCTCGTCAATATAGATATAGCCGGTAAATTTAGTATTTAAAAATATTTTTATGCCAATTTTTCTTATATTTGCGATTGTTTTCTCTGACCAGGGTTGAGAATGCCCAACATTTTCCCAGAAAGTGCTTTGAGGTTCAACATTTAAAGTAATTTTATTCCACTGGTCCCTTTTTAAAGTAAAAAGAGGAGTTTGATACCACAACCATTCATTGTCCTGCACAAAAAAGCACACTTTAATATCATCTGGAGTACCTTGGGGTATATAAATGTTAAAAATTATGTTTTTATATATTGAAAGGTCCTTGAAAAACTCCTTTTCAGCAGAACCTTCTCCAGAACCATCAATTTTAATCATTAGAGAACGCCTGCCACTTAAGAATTTTTCATTTGAAAAGGTTATATCTTTTATAAGGTTATTTTTTATTGGGGTAATCTTCCATATCTGGACATCCTCTTCAAAATCAAAAAACATATCTTCCTTTAAAGTACCTGTTGAAGAGTATTGTGAAAATATAAAACTTACTGAAATAAAAAAAATTAATAAAAATTTTTTCATTACAGTTCTATCTCTGCTCCTTTTAAAGCAGATTCTTTTTCCTTTAAAACTATTTCAAGAGAATTTCTTGCATCTATAGGCGTAACAACCTGAAATGGCTTATTATGAATTATATGGTCAATGAAATATCTCAATTCATAAAAATATCCGCCTAAATCTTCTATATTGCCTTCCACTCCATTTGCCTTAACTTTTTGAAAAGAAACTTTATCCACTTTTCCTGAAAATTCATAAGTAACAAGAGATGGAGATTTGTTAGAATTGAAATCAACAGTTGCCTTTTCAAATTTAGCAGTAAAACTCATCTCAAATGGGAAATTGGGTGGAAAGTCAAATCCTCCTTCTAATTCAGCGAGCAGTCCATTTTTAAAATTAAATATTGTAAAAACATGTGCATCAAGTCCATTTTTAGTAGCAATCTTAGAATATATCTTTTGTGGTTTTTCATTGACAAGATAAAGTAAAAAGTCAGTATCATGAATATGTAAATCAATTAATGCACCACCTGATTTTTCCTGATCTAAAAGCCAGTCCTGCCATGCCCAGGTTGGAATAGGAGATACTCTTCTCATTGTAATTGTAATTAATTTCCCGTATTTTCCGCTATCATAAATATCCTTTAAATATTTATACTCAGGCCAGAACCTAATTACCTGTGCGACTGCAAATCTAACTCTATTTTTCTCACATACTTTTATCATTTCATCAGCATCTTCAACTGTTAGGGCTATTGGTTTTTCACATATTACATCCTTACCTGCTTCTGCTGCCTTTATAACATATTCTTTATGTAAAAAAGTTGGAAGACATACATCAATCAATGTAATATCTTCTTTTTTTATAAGTTGTTCAGGGTCAAAATATGCAATTGTTTTGAATTTTGTTGCAAGTGATTTTGCTTTTTCTCCTCGTACATCTGCAATTCCAGCAATTTTAACATCAGGAAGTTGAGAATAAACAGTTGTATGCATACTTCCCATAAAACCCGCTCCCAATATTCCAACTCTTATCATTCCATTCCCTCCTTTTTATTTAGACAGTATAGTTTTAAATTTAGTTTAGTTTATTTTATTTTATTTAAGCATTATTGTTGCAATTGTCAAATATATACCTGAGCCAAGAATGTCAGCAAGTGTTGTTATTAAAGGAGCACTTGCTGTTGCAGGGTCTTTTTTAAATTTAGTAAATATAAAAGGCAAAGCCATTCCCATCAAACACCCTGCAATAACATTTAAAATCATTGAAATAACAACAACTTTACATACTTCAAATCCACCTCTTATTATTCCCATAAAAGATATTCCAAGTCCCATTGTAAGTCCAAGAAGCAATGCAACAAGAATTTCTCTACCAAACATTTTAAACCAGTCCTTCATTTTTATCTTGCCGAGAGCCATTGACCTTATTATTAAAGTTGCTGATTGGCTTCCTGCATTTCCTGCTGTATCAACAAGAACTGGTAAAAATGTAACAAGAACAACATATTTTGCAATCATGTCATTAAATTTATTTATAATACCACCTGTAAATAAATCCATAAATAATAAAAAAATAAGCCATTGAACTCTGCTTCTATATAAATTTTTAATTGGTGTTTTTAAAAGGTCAGTGATTAATTCAACTCCTGCTGTTTCAGGAGTTATAGCAAATATTTTTGTCATATCCTCTGTATGTTCCTGTTCAACCACATTTAAAACATCATCAACTGTAACAATTCCAAGTAAAATTCCTTCCTCATCAATAACAGGTAAAACAATAAGGTCATATTTTCTCATTAAATTTGCTGCCTCTTCCTGGTCTTTATTTGCCTCAATTGCTATAAAATGGAAATCCATTATTTTTTCTATTTTTTCATTAGGGTCTGAAAGTATGATTTGACTTAAAGAGATATCATCAATTAATTTCCAGTCATCATCAACAACATAAACAACATTAATTGTTTCTGCATTTTTACCATATTCCCTTATATGTGAAAGTGCTTTTTCTACTGTCCAGTCCTTTTTTATAGCAACATAATCAGGAGTCATCAATCTACCGACACTATTTTCAGGATAACCCAGAAGTTGTAATGCTTCCTTTCTATCTTCTGGTGGTAATAAATTGAGTAATCTCTGTGTAACCTTTCCAGGCAACTCTTCAAATAAATCAGTCCTTTCATCAGGTGGTAATTCAGTAAGAATATTTTTTATGTGCTCATCTGTTAATTTTAAAATTAAATTTTCTTTTGTAATTGGATTTAACTCATCAAAGACCTCTACAGATAATTTTTTGGGCAGGAGACGAAATACAATAATTCTATTTTCCTCGTCCAGTTCTTCAAGAAGTTCTGCAATATCAGGGGATGGCCATTCTACAAGTGCTTCTTTCAAATTATGCCAGTCCTTATTTTCTATGAGTTCAAGAACTTCATTTTTTAACAGTGCCTTTACAAATTTTTCTTCTGCCATTTTTTTCCTTTTTTACCATAAAATTTTAACATTTAATTACTTTAATAACAACTTTAATTTCAGGTATAATAAAATTAATATGGAAAAATTTAAACTTGTATCAAACTTTAAACCATCTGGAGACCAGCCAAAAGCAATAGAGAAACTTGTCAAAAATTTAGAAAAAGGAGAAAAACATCAAATTTTACTTGGTGTTACTGGAAGTGGAAAAACATTTACAATGGCAAATGTTATTGCTACTGTTAACAAACCAACCCTTGTAATCTCTCATAATAAAACACTTGCAGCACAGTTATACAGTGAATTCAGAGAATTTTTCCCAGAAA